>Ga0308160_10000781_pt1 | contig 52669 bp, 41 predicted proteins | sample PhyFR1_FD_201036 | JGI IMG/M metagenome (GOLD analysis project Ga0308160, IMG submission 201036) | Phyllosphere microbial communities from UC Gill Tract Community Farm, Albany, California, United States - DLSLF.R1 | ecosystem: Host-associated > Plants > Phyllosphere > Unclassified | place: USA...
CGATCCACGCTTCCTCTCCACGGTCGGTCACCCTTCCGCAGTTGCGCTTCACTTCGTTCGCTGTGGTCAGCTTACGGGAGGACTTACACCTCCAAGATTGCGCCCATGCTGGGCGCACAACAAAAAGCCAGTCACGCGGACTGGCTTTTCGTTTTATGGCTCAAGAATTACGAACGGTGCGGATTGTTCGGGTGGTCGTCGAAGCGGTTGCGCACGCCGTCGCCGTCACGGTCGCCGCGCTGCCAGCCGCCGCGGTCCAGCGTCCAGCCATTGGCGCCCTGGCGCCATTCCGGGCGGTGGTAGCTGTAACCCTTGCGAACTTTCTCGAAATGACCCTTCTGCCAGACGTAGCGGTGGCCATTCCAGTTCCAGTAGCCCGGCGCCCATTCGTAGCCGCGGCGTGCATGGGGCACGACTTCATGGCGCGGCGCCGGCGGCGCGGTACGGACGACCAGGACGTCACCTTTCGCGAAGGCCTGCGCCGGGACGAAGGCGGCGGTGCTGATCAGGGCTGCGGCAGCGGCACAGAGGATTCGTTTCATGATGCTTCTCCTTTCGGTTGGTGTGCTTCCACTATAGCGATCCAGACCGCAATAGAGTGGTTTTGATGCAAGTGCTTACAACCGAAACATGAAGCGACAGATGTGTAACAAGGGCAAGGTATTGCGCAAGCTTAATGGGTTTTCAATTCCAGGCGGAATCCCGACTGTGGGCGATCAAAGGCGCTTGCGGTTGTGCTTGTCGTGCCAACGCTGACCCCGTAAGGTCTGGTGACCCCTGCCGCATACGACCGGAGCCTTGCCATGAAATTACGTCTCACGCCACTGCTCTGCACCCTGCTCCTTCCCTTGCTGGTTGCCCATGCCGGCACCGGGCTGCTCGACCCGGCCCTCTATCCCACGCAACCGGACACGCACGAATCGCCCTGGCGTTATACGGCACCGCCCGGTCCGAACGCCACGGCGCGGCTCGCCTACTGGAGCGATGTGGCCTGGCATACGATCGCGATCGACCATGCACCGCCGCCGGCCGGGCCATCGCCGGAGCCCGAACAGCCGGGGCCGACGCACAGCAGCCGGATGATGGCGATCTTCCACATCGCCATCTACGATGCCCTGAATGCCATCTACCGCCGCTATCCCGGCTACAGCGGGAACCTGCCGGCGTTTGCCGACAGTTCGCCCGACGCCGCGATCGCCCAGGCCGCGCACGACGCATTGGCGGCCCTGTATCCACGCCAGGCCAACCGCCTGCAGGCCCTGCTGAACGCCGAGCTGGCCCGTCTGCCCGCCGGCCGCGCCAAGCTGAACGGCATCGATATCGGAAGGCGCGCAGCGGCGGCCATCCTCGCGCTGCGCACCGACGATGGCTCCGACCGGCCGCAGCCCATCGTCGGCGAAGACTATCCGCTCTACAAGGAACCCGGCAAATGGCAGCCCGACCCGGTCAGCAGGATCAGGGTGGCTTTTGGCGCCTATTGGGGACAGGTCAAGCCTTTCGTGGTGCCGTCGGCAGCCGCATTCCGGCCGCCACCGCCACCGCCACTTGCGAGCGAGGCCTATACGCAAGCCTTCAATGAGGTCAAACAGCTTGGCGGCATCGGCCCGGCGACCAGGCGTACGCCGGAACAGACGCGCATCGGCATCTATTGGGGCTACGACAGCACGGCCTGGGTCGGCACGCCGATCAGCATGTACAACCAGATCGCGGTCCAGGTGATCCGTACCCGCACCCAGGATGTCCTTGAACAGGCGCGCGCCCTGGGCCTGCTCAACGCGAGCCTGGCGGACAGCGTCATTGCCGGCTGGTCAGCCAAGTACTACTACAGGTTCTGGCGCCCGGTGCACGGCGTCCGCGAAGCCAGTCCCGGCACCGGCCCCACCGGCCAGGGCGACGGCAATCCGGACACGCTGGCCGATCCCAACTGGACGCCGCTGGGCTCTCCAGCCAGCAATCTGGTCGGCCCCGACTACACACCGCCCTTCCCCTCCTACCCGTCGGGCCACGCTGTCACGGGCGGCGCCAGCTTCCAGACGCTGCGCAAGCTGTACGGCGACAAGCTGAGGTTCACCTACGTCTCCGACGAGTGGAACGGCGTCACCCACGACAACGAGGGCTGGATCAGGCCGGTCTGGCCGCGCACCTACGGCAGCCTCTCGCAGGCCGAGACGGAGGCCGGGCAGAGCCGGATCTACATCGGCGTGCACTGGCAGTTCGACCGGACCTCAGGGCAGGCGCTCGGGCGCCAGGTCGCGAACTACGTATTCCAGCGCGGCCTCGTACGTCCGGACCCGTAAACGACAAACCGGCCTCGCGGGCCGGTTTGCGGTACTTCCAGGGAAGCAAAAAATCAGTCCAGCTTCCAGGCGTAGTCGACCTTGGTCCAGGTCTGGGCCGGTGCGCCGTCCTTGGTGCCCGGCTTGAACTTGCATGCCGACAGGCCTTTCAGCGCTGCCTTATCCAGGCCTTTGAAGCCGCTCGACTTCTCGAGTTTCGAATCTGCGACCGAGCCATCGGCGTTGATCTGGAACGACATCGAGGTCACGCCCTGCTCTTCGTTCATCAGCGACGCTTTCGGGTACTCGACCTTGCACTTCGACGGATCGAAGGAAGCCGGGACTTCCGCAGCGGCAGCGAAACCGGTGGCGAAGAGACCAGCGAACAGGACAGCGGCAAATTTCTTATTGGACATTTTTATTTCCCCTTGCTAACAAAGTTTTTTTTAAATGGCCGGTAGGCTTACCGGCCGTTTTGACGAGCCGTCCTGGCTCAGAATTCTTCCCAGTCGTCGCTGGCGGCTGCCGCGGCGACTTTCTTCGAGGTCGACGATGCGCTGCCTGCTTCCGGTGCCGGTGCTTCCTCGGCCTTCACGGTCGCTGCCTTGCGGGCGGTAGCCGGCTTTTTCAGTTGCGGCGCTGCCGTTTGCGGACGCGCCGGGCGGGCCACGACGGCGCGGGTTGCCACCGCGGTCGAGGACGCTGCCGGTGCGGCTGCTTCGGCGAGGATGGCTTCTTCGCCTTCCAGCTTGAAGATGCTGACCACACGCTGCAGCTCGGCAGCCTGGTCCTGCAGACTCTGGAAGGCGGCGGCGGCCTGCTCGACCAGCGCGGCGTTCTGCTGGGTCATGCCGTCCATCTCGATGATCGACAGGTTGACCTGCTCGATACCGGCGCTCTGCTCGGCGCTGGCGTTGGCGATCTCGCTCATGATGTCGGTCACGCGCTTGACGCTGCCCACCACTTCGTCCATGGTCACGCCGGCCTGGCCGACCAGCTTGGAACCGCGGCCGATCTTCTCGACGGAGTCGCCGATCAGGGTCTTGATTTCTTTCGCAGCCGCTGCGGAGCGCTGTGCCAGGTTGCGCACTTCGGATGCGACCACAGCGAAACCGCGGCCTTGTTCGCCGGCACGGGCGGCTTCCACGGCAGCGTTCAGCGCCAGGATGTTGGTCTGGAAGGCGATGCCGTCGATCACGCCGATGATGTCGGCGATCTTACTGGCGGAGCTATTGATCTCGCCCATCGTGCCGACCACTTGCGACACCACTTCGCCGCCCTTGCGAGCCACATCCGATGCGGTGGCAGCCAGCTGGTTGGCTTCACGGGCGTTCTCGGCGTTCTGCTTGACGGTCGAGGTCAGCTCTTCCATGGCCGATGCGGTCTTCTCGAGCGAGCTGGCCTGCAGTTCGGTACGCGAGGACAGGTCGGTGTTGCCAGCGGCAATTTCACGCGACGCGGTGGTGATGGTATGGGTGCCGCGGCGGACCTGGCTGACGATGTCGACCAGGCTGTTGCGCATCTGTTTCATTTCGCTCAGCAGGCTGCCTTTGTCCGACGATTTGGTGTCGATGGCGATCGACAGGTCGCCTTCGGCGATGCTGGTGGCGATCCTCGAGGTGTAACCCGGTTCGCCGCCCAGTTGCTTGAGCAGGCCGCGGGTGATCACATAAGCCGCTGCCACACCAATGGCGACGGCTGCCAGCAGGGTCAGCAGCATGGTGTTACGTGCGCTTTCGTACTGGGCACCGGCATCCAACTGGGTCTGGGCGTTCTGCTTGTCTTCACGCTCGGCCAGTTGGTCCAGCGCGTCCAGCCATTTCTTCTGGGCCGGACGGATTTCCTTGACCATCACGCGGGTCGCGTCCATCGCATTGTTCGCCAGGTACAGTTCCGATGCCTTGGCAATCGCCGGCATGGCGATGCTTTCGGCTTCCTTGATCTGGACCAGCAACGCTTTTTCTTCAGCCGAGGCTTCGATCGCGAATTTCTCGCTCAGTTTGGCCTGCAGCGCGTCGTATTTGGCGGTCTGTTCCTTGAAACGCTTGAGTTCCGGTTCCATGTCGGACGGATCGGTCATCAAGGTCAGGGTGCGCAGCGAGGTGATGCGCTCGCTAACGTTGTTGCGCATGTCGACGACCAGGCGGGTCACGACGTTGCTGACGCCAATGACGTGATCGAGCCGACTCTGGATCTGCCCGGTGCGAACGATGCCGACGACAGTCAAAACCACCATCAACACAAGCACCAAAGCGAAGCCCAGCGCCAGACGCATGCCGACCTTCATGTTGGATAAATTCATTTACTGTCTTCCCTGGTTCAAATGATTGGATCCACGCCCGGAACCTCTGCGCCGCGCGTCGCTTTATTACTAAAAGTCCGACTTCTCCGTGAACTTTTGTGTGTATTTCCGTCAGGATAAATCAAAAATTGACAGTTGCAGCTAATAAACATGATCTAGCTCAATACTGTTTCGCTACTACAACAATGCCAAGTGTAATGCGAGGAGAAGAGCGAGAATTATGAGTCTATTCTTGCTGTTGAGCAAGGAAAAGCGGCTTGCCAGCTGTCTATACAACAGGGGGTGTGGTGAGATTTGCACAGGAAAGGCGGTCCTGCCTGGCACCGCCGTAACAAACGGTTAACTGCGTTGTTTAATCGATCACGCTGCTTTACGCATGCGTCCGGCCGCTTCCAGCAGCAACTCCGGATTGCCTTCGGCCAGCCGGCGCGAATCCGACAGCAATTGGCGGAAGGCGCGAGCGCCCGGCAGACCAGCCATCAGACCCAGCATGTGGCGCGTGATGCTGTTCAGGCGCAGGCCCAGCGGACCGTAACGTTCGAGTTCGGCGCGGATATACGGGATCATGGCTTCCAGGACGCGCTCGCGCGACACCGCGCCGCTTTCTTCGTCGCCGTAAAAACGTGCGTCCCAGTCGGCCATCAGCCAGGGGTTGTGATAAGCCTCGCGACCGATCATGACGCCATCGACGTGCTGCAAGTGGTCAGCGATCTCGTCGTTGGTCTTGATGCCGCCGTTGATGATGATTTCGAGCTCGGGGAATTCGCGCTTGAGTTCGTACGCGACGTGGTAGCGCAGCGGCGGGATCTCACGATTCTCCTTCGGCGACAAGCCCTTCAGCACGGCGTTGCGCGCGTGGACGATGAAGGTGCGGCAGCCGGCGTCGGCAATCTTGCCGATGAAGTCGCGCACGAAGCCGTAATCCTCGTTGTAGTCGATGCCGATGCGGTGCTTGACAGTGACGTCGATGGCGACGGCGTCGCGCATTGCCTTGACGCAGTCGGCCACCAGCTGCGGCTCGTTCATCAGGCAGGCGCCGAATGCCCCCCGCTGCACGCGTTCGGACGGGCAGCCGCAGTTCAGGTTGATCTCGTCATAGCCCCATTGCTCGCCCAGTTTCGCGCTTTTCGCCAGGTCGGCCGGCTCGCTGCCGCCCAGCTGCAGGGCAATCGGGTGCTCGATATCGTCGTAGCGCAGGTGACGCTCGACGTCGCCATGGATCAGCGCCCCGGTCGTCACCATCTCTGTATACAGCCAGGTATGGCGGGTGATCTGGCGGTGGAATACGCGGCAGTGGCGGTCGGTCCAGTCCATCATCGGAGCGACAGATAAACGGCGGCCCTGATAAATATTTTTTTTCACTGGATTCTCATAGGAGAAACCCGGATTTTCTTGGTTCTGATCGTTCATTTTGCTTCACTATTTTTCACAACGTTCTACTGTACCAGTGCCACAAATACTGCCACAATTTGCCACATGAGTTCGGCCAGATCGGCTGGTAGAACGCACACTTACGACACGGAGAACACGTGGCATCATTTTCCCAGGTAGGCAGCAAGTGGCAGGCACGCATCCGCAAAAAAGGCTTCCCACCAACCTCTGCAAACTTCGACACGCACAAAGAAGCGAAGGAGTGGGCAACGAAGACAGAAGCCGCGATGCTGAAGGACAAGCAACGGTTAGCACGGGCCGCTAAAGACCTGACGCTCGGCAAGCTGATTGACCAGCATTTCGAGAAAGAGCCCGCTAACAAGAAGTACGGCAAGAACAAGGTTGCCATTCTCAATCGTCTCAAAAGGACAATGGGCTCCGCCCTTGTCAAGGCGTTAACCTACGACTTTCTTGCGAACTTCGTTGACAACCGCATTTCACAAGGTGCAGGTGGGGTCACCATCGGCATGGACATCGCCCAAATCGCTGCGCTCATTACCTTCGGTAGCAAGCCGAACAAGTATCACTTCGACATGGATGTCTTCGACGATGTGCGCGAGTACATTGTCGACTGCGGTCTTGACCCCAAGTCAAATGAGCGAGACAGGCGGCCTACCGAAGAAGAGCTAACCAAGATAAAAAAGCACTTCGACGAGAAGGAACGCCAGCAAATCCCTATGTCCGCGATCATCGACTTTGCTGTCTCCACTGCAATGCGTGCTTCCGAGATCACTCGCTTGAAGTGGTCAGACGTCGACTTCGAGAAACGGACCGTCATTATACGCGACAGGAAGCACCCGAAGAAAAAGAAAGGGAACCATCAGAGAGTTCCACTTCTGGCTGAAGCTTGGGCGATCCTGATCGCCCAACCACGCACTCATGATGAAGTGTTCCCGTACGATGCGAAGACCTTCAGCACGATCTTCCCGAGGGCCGTAAAGGCTTGTGGCATAGAGGATTTGCGGTTTCATGACCTCCGCCATGAGGGCACGTCCAGGCTATTTGAAAAAGGCTACGACATCCCGCGGGTTGCAATTTTCACAGGCCACCTCGACTGGAAGATGTTAGCTCGGTACGTCCAACTGAAGGCCGAAGATCTTCATCCAGACGAAGATGGAAACTTTTCTTGGCAGCGCCCAGTGAAAAAAGCTGAGCCTATTGCCGCCGCAGCATGAATACGAAAATGCCGCCTCCGTAGGCGGCATTACGTTACTTGCATGTCAGTTTTACATCCGTCTGCATCGGCGCTGCGGATTACGGGCGTGCGATGCAACGGTTCGTCGAACGCTGCGTACGCAAGGTAGCTGTTGAGCTGCCATTTTCTATATTAAAGACTATAGAAAGACTAGGGGAATCTGAAACCCAGTATCCATGCGGGTTTCAGCGGTTTTCTTGTCAATAAAAACTAATAGTTCTTCGACTTAAAGACTATTAGCTTATCGGCGTTCAAACTAGTAGCCTGTCACTGATAAACTATTATCTTATCAGTGAATGACTACTAGCTTTTAGGCCGATAAACTACTATCCGGTCCGTAACATCTGGCCAAACTGTATATTGTACCGATCGCAGACAGCAGGCAACCGATCGTTACGAGCCTGATTGCAACATCACCTGCTGGTAGATCAACGCGGGCCTCAACTATTGCCCAAATCTCCAGCACGACGCTTTGTTAGCTTCCACTTATTGTCTAGTGCACAGAAACATGTTGACTAAGCAAGTTTCGATATGTAAATTTCATTTACAAGCGAATCTTAGACAGACAGTTCGTCGCGCTTGGACGAACGCAAGAGCGAGCAACCATGCCCCCGTCGGACGTCCCCGCACTAGCACCTCCTGCCGATCCATTTAGCCTCTGGAATGCCAAGCTGCTTGAAACCTTCTTCTCGTGTGCTGCGCAGGGCGACGAGGTCTGGCTCCAGATCGATAGCGACGAGCTAGACCTCATTGGACCAGAGCTCGGGGGCGACGAAGGCTTCCTGAAGGCAGTTCGGGCCGGGCCGGCATGGCCGACCCTTGTCAAGTACGGAAGTTTTGCCCGAGGAGACACCACCGATCTCGTGCAGCGGGTGCTTGGCCTAATGCGTCAAAGGCTTTATCCGGCAGACAAGCCTAAGGGGTATGTCGATCCTGGGCTGCTCAGCCCAAGTTATCGAGGATGCAAGGCCCCGACCTACTTACCATTCCTAGCGGCACTGGTACGCTCCTCTGCCCTTTCGTCCAAGGAGGGCTACTATGCCCACCTGCGTGAGGCATTGCAGCTACCAGAGGGCTGGAACAGTACCCAGCTCGGCAAGCTCGAAAAAGCGTGGATCGACCTCGAGGCATGGACCGCGGAAACCAAAGGGAAATTCGGTCGTTTCGTGCCTCGCCGGCTGGGCGGCTACGCCCACGTCGGCGTACCGCGTGCCCAGTGCATCATGTCGAGGGGGGATTGCGAAGCAAGCGGGCGAGTGTTCGCGATGGCCGGGCTAAGGCCGGGGCAAGAATGGTCCGCACATCTTGCAAGGGACATCATCAGTTGTGCTCGCGACATATTGTCTGCCACCTTCAGGGACGCACTAGGATACCCCGAACTGCTGGATCCCATCCAGGATAGCTTACGGTCCCTCTTCGAGGATTGGGACGGTAGTCGGCCGATGTCCACCGGGCGAGGAAAGGATAACGAAGCACACGATGCCACCATGTCCGGCCAGGTCGAGCTCGCACTTTCCTGGCAGGATTCGGCGCAACGGTGGCAAGTCCACTGGCGCGTGCCGCCCCTCCGCGAGGGAAGCGAAGTCGTACTCGAGAGGGGCGAGGCCAGGTGGAGGGCACCTGTCTGGGGTACAGAATACTGCGGGACCCTCATCGATAAAGATGCCAACGCCGAGGCGTCGTGTAATGCCCTAGAGGAATCGGCAACGCGCGACGTGCACTTCGAAGCGCGACTCGAGGAGGATGGAACTGAGCCATCCAGGCTAGGTAGGTTCGAACTTCCGAGATCGGAGCTACGCGTCCTCGTCTGGGGCACCGACTACGCCAGCCAGCGCGAGGAACTGCAGGAGCACGCGCTCCCGCGCTACGGTTGTGCTTACCTGCTGGCGACTCAGCGAGTCACGAGCCAGCTTATGGGATGGCTCGAACGCGGGTACGTAAAGCACCAGCCGGTCGACGTCGCGGGCCTTCCGCCAGGTTGGCTGCTCATCTGCCTGACGGATTGCAGCACACTCAGTGAAGCACAGGTTGACAGGCTGCCAGGGACCGTCGTGGCCAATGGAATCAATCGCGTGCTCGCGATCGTCGGCGGGCGCTCGATTAGCAGGGCGAGCAAGCGCCAATACCTCTCATACGACCTCCCGGCCATCGAGCTCGACGCCCCGCCTGGCACGGAATTGCATACCGATGAGACACTGCGATTGGAGGAGACGAGCTTGTTTTCCTCCGGAAGGACGCTGGGAGTGCGACGATTCAGGGTGTCGCTGCGCCACACGACGCAGAAGTCATTCAAGATCAAGGCAGTCCTCGGCAGCCGTGAACTTGCTGGCGTTACCCTCAGGATTGCCCCGGATAGTGGCGAGCAAGCCGCGACCGGCAAGGACTTTAGCCTGGGCCCGGAAGGGTATCCCCAGGCACTAGGCTCCGGCTTGCGCGGTATCTTGACGGCGGTTGCCCCGCCGCAGCAGCCGGTCTTGGACGAATTACTATCCGTGACCTCGAATTCGCTGGGCACGCTAGTCGACGCGCCAACCAGCGGCAACCTGACATCGAATCCAGCCGCGCTCTTCCTAGACAGCCTCGCATTGCATGGTTCCATGTCATATGGCACTGCCAAGGGCCAGGTCGCACGGCTGCTTGCAGCAAGCGGGAACGCCGTGCAACCCGACAAGGTTTTGCTAGACCTCCGATGCCGCGGACACTTGGAGATCGAGACTAGTACGAAGGGGCATTTCAGTCGCGTCCACGCCGTCGCGCCATCGCTTTACCAACTGCCATTAACCATGGGCGGCAGCCCAGTCTATGCAGTCCTGGGCTCTCTTAGGCAGCAGCACTGGCGCTCCCTCTTTCAACAGGCCGGGGCTGGCGCCATACGGTGCATCGCGCCGGCTGCAGGCTTGCTGCCAACCTGGAGGATACTGGCCGATTCCGAGGAGAGCGCAGGCCGCATCGCCGCAGCGTCTGGACTGGCAAGCTTGCCTACGCAATCGATGCAGATCGCATCCTGGGCCGCGACGTGCGATGACGTCCGGCTCCAGATCGAGGATGGCGCAGTTGAAAGCATTGGGGCACTGGCGCACAACCCGCAGCGGCTACATCCGGGAAGTGGGTGCTTCAAGGACACGAGTTCCCTGATCCCGCAGTCTACCTGCGACTTGTTCCGGATGGACGACCGGGACATCATCGGCGGGCGCGTATACGTCCTGGCAACGCGCAAAGGAACCATGACCCGCTACGGATTCGTGCGCGACTCCCGCTGGGGAGTGTGGATCGCCCTGCGTGCGTTCGCTAGCTTCGTCAAGGAGGCGTGTTCGATCGAGGACGCCTGCCCGTGGCCCATCCCCTACTCCACGAATGACAGCACGCTCTTCCTTCCAGCACGCATCAGCCTGCCGGTCGTGCTCGAGCGGGCGTTGGTGCTGTGTAGTGGCCGGGCCCCGGAAGTCGTGGAGGCCGACGGACTCGACATCGCCGGTCGCCTCGTTGTCGCACGGCGATCGGACCGCAAGTGGCTACTAGCCACAAGCCAGGTCTACTCCGACATGGCCAGCGGGCGATGGCTCCTGTACAGGTCCGTCCCTCCCCAAGTTGCATCGATTGTTACCGGCAAGGTCGGAGCGACATTGGCAAGTTTCTAATTTATACCTCGGGGCGGCCCATCCGATGCGGATGAGCCCTTCCCGCATCAGCGAGCAAAACGTGAAAGATCCCATAGAGTCGTTCGAGCAAATCCAATCCAGCATCAAGAGATACATCACTTCGGCATTCAGGACGAACTCGCCTACCTTCGAGCGCGACCGCAAGGCACTGCTCGACAAGGACGCAGTGTTGTTCCAAGAGCCCTTTGTAGAGCCTATACCGTCCTATATGTCGGGCAAGACGATGGCAGAACTGGCCGTGGAAGACCTTCCGGGAATGTTGCCGGAGGCAGTCGAAGCATTTCGTGCGATCGCCGGCGCAGGACTCTTCAAGGGCGACTTCCCACTGTACGTGCACCAGCAGCGCATGTTGCAACAAGCCCTCGGGGGCAAGAACTGCGTCGTAGTCACTGGCACTGGTTCAGGAAAGACCGAGTCGTTCCTGTTGCCGGTGTTGGCCAACCTGGCCAGGGAGGCTTTCGCGCGCGAGACAAAGTGGGCCGCTGCGACGCCAACGAGCATCGCTTGGACAAAGGCGAAGCCACCCGCCTGGGACGAGACCCATCGCCAGATGCGTGGCGAAACCCGGCCGGCTGCCATACGAGCGCTAATCCTCTATCCGATGAACGCGTTGGTCGAGGACCAGCTTTCGCGGCTGCGCACGGCATTCGATACAGACGAGGCCCATCACGCCCAGGACGAATTCCTGGGCCGGAATCGCATTCGCTTTGGTCGGTACAACGGATCAACGCCAGTCTCTGGCCATCCGTTCAAGCCCGACGGGTCGCCCAACAAGGACGTCCGCAAGCGCCTGGGGCAGGCGCTTGCCGACGGCATTGGCGAATCGACGAGGATGAACGAGCGAATCAAGTTGCTTCGCGAGGCTGCCAAGGAGGCCGACCTCTCCGGTAACGAAGAGAGCCGCAAGCGAGCCAGGAAGGAACTCGACGAGGCACTCGAGCAGGCAAGCTTCATCCCCCGTGTCGAGCCCGGGGCCGGCGAGCTATTCCATCGCTGGGAAATGCAGGCCGCGCCGCCAGACCTGTTGATCACGAACGTCAGCATGCTCTCGATCATGTTGATGCGCCATGCCCATCCAAGCATTTCGCAGGACCGCGCGGACTCACAGATGCTCGAAACCACACGGGAATGGCTCGAAGGAGACCAGTCCCGCGTCTTCCAGCTCGTCATCGACGAGCTTCATCTCTACCGAGGCGCCTCCGGCACGGAGGTCGGCTATCTGGTCCGCCTGTTGCTAGACCGACTGGGCCTGCAGCCTGGCAGTTCCCAGCTCCAGATCCTCGCATCGAGTGCATCGCTCGACAGCAAGGAAGGCAGCACATACGAGTTCCTTGGTGGATTCTTCGGCTTCACGGCAGAAGAGGCACGGCAACGCTTCCATGTCGAGCCCGGTGCACTCGTCCATCATGCCGCAACTACGTCGCCAGCGATGGACGACGAGCTAGCCTATGCCTGCCTCGACCTCGGAAAGGTTCTTGCCGGAACGAACGAGGAAAAGGATCCGGGACAGGTCGCGGCCTTGCTCGAGTCACGCGCGGGCATCGGCGATACGGTCGTGGCCGGCTTCTATTGCGGAACACTGCGAGCCACTGCATTGTCCGACCTCGCGAAGCGTTGGTTTCCCAAGCTAGAGTCCCCGGCTGATGCGCACCTCGCCACTAGGGGTTTGTTCCTCGCAATGGGCTCGTTGCAGTCGCGGAACAGCGGCTTGCCACGGCTGCGCTTCCATTGGATGGCAAAGAACATCGACGGACTCTGGGCGCCACCCGCGTTGGACCCGTCTGACAACCGGCGCCGGGTCGGCACGCTGTACCCTGAGCCAGCTCTTTCCGCGAATGGCCATCGCCTGCTCGAGGTACTGTATTGCGAGTGCTGTGGAACCCAGCTATTGTGCGGCAACAAGATTACCCTGGATATGTCCCAACTGGGCCAGGCGCCAGCCGGGATGCCCGGGCGCCCAGCGGGACCTCCGACCTACGAGCTAACGGCACTGCCAACCCAGATAGACGGGCTTCCCGAGTCCAGTACGGGGACACGCACGGACGCACGGCGCTACGAGGACTTGGGCGTCATATGGGTTGTCCCCCCGGAGTGGAGGATAGGCGACGCCAGCGAATACAAGTGGCAGCATGGCAGCGAGGAGCGCACTGACAACGGGAAGCCAGCAGGCAGGCGCGCAGGGGAATGGAAACGTGCTGTCATCAACCGGCGCACGGGCCTGGTCACGCTCAAGCCCGGCCCGGCGGAGGACGAGCTGGCCTGTTTGTGGTTTGCACTCGAGGACGGGAACGACCAGCATGCGTTCCCCGCGATGCCGCAGAAGTGCCCTGGCTGCCTGATCGATTACTCTGAAAGGATGGGCCGGAGTTCCCCTATCCGTTCCTTCGTGACCGGCTTGGGAGTGATGTCCCACCTCCTGGCGAAGCACCTGATGGGAGTCCTTCCAAATGGGAAGTCGCGACGACTGGTCGCCTTCTCTGACAGCCGCGAGGCCGCCGCGAGCCTCGCAGTCGGGGTTGAAGAGCAACAATGGAACCAGTTGCTGCGCCTTTTCCTCTACAGGGAGTTAAGAAATGGAGCAGAAAGGGATATCGGGGCGATCAAGCAACACGTGCTCGCGGCGCTGGAAGCTGGCGATATAGCTGGCGCCAGCAAGCTCGTCGTCTCCCGCAAGCAGGACTTGGACGCGCAGTCCTTCGAGGAACTGCGTCGCTTCCACGCGGACGTCAAGTCTGCCATCCAAGAGCCTGAGTTGGCCCCGGCGGAGGTCGAGCAGGCAATCGCGAAAGTCCGCGGCCACTGTCCGGGTTTCGTCCGGGTCGACGATATATTGCGCGTGCCCGATCCAAGGGCTACCTCGGACCTCCCTGCCCTGTGGAGGGATCTCGTCGAGGCCGGGGTCAACCCGGGAGGGCCTTCCGTGGAACAACGTACGCTACGCCAGGGGAATGACCGCCGCGACTGGACGTCCGCCCTGGAGCGGAGCAGCGGCGTGGTCGAGCCCCGCGTCACCGATGCGTCGGAAGCCAATACTCAGGACATGGCCGTGCTGGGCCAGGGCTTGCGCAAGGCAGCCTGGCGGGCGTTATCCGGCCGACTATTGTACGACCTGGAGGCGCAAGGCCTGGGATACCTCTGCATTGTTCCAAATGCGGCCGCTACGGCGATTCCTGCTATGGGAAAGGCATTCCGGGAAACATGCGATTCCATCATTCGCATCCTTTCCGAGGAAAAACGTACCGATCCCGCGCAGGGCGCGCATGAAGTTGATCCGTGGCCCGACGATCACCCAAGCGACAGGTCGCAGGGCATTGCGAAGAAGCGCGTATACCGGTACCTGAAGGCCGTAGCCGCCGAGCATGCCGTTGACCACGAGTTTCTCCGCAGCAGGGTGCGCGACGAATTAAAGGCGGCAGGCCACCAGTCGGGTGGGCAATGGGGACTCGTCAGGATGGAGCACCTCTGGGTCAAGGTTGTGGACGACGCCGCAAATCCATGGACTTGTCCTGGTTGCAACCAGACACACTGGCACGCGTCTGCCGGGGTTTGTACACGTTGCTGCAGGAAACTGCCCAAGGATCCCGACCTGTCGAAACATGCCCGCTCGATCACGGAAGACCATTACTACGCCTACGAGGCAGGCGATCCACGCGCGACTTTCCGAATCCACGCCGAGGAGCTTACAGGCCAAACGATCGACCAGGCGCAGCGGCAACGACACTTTCGCGACATCTTCTTCGAGGACGACGTAATCCACGATATCGGCGTACGGAAGGCATACCCGAACGTAGACGCCATCGATTTATTGTCGGTCACCACGACGATGGAGGTCGGCGTCGACATTGGATCCCTCCAATCCATCCTACAGGCAAACATGCCCCCCGAGCGGTTTAATTACCAGCAGCGGGCCGGTCGTGCAGGCCGGAAGGGACAGCCTTTTTCGGCCGCGCTTACGTTCTGTCGCGGGCAGTCGCATGACCGGATCCACTTCGAGCACCCCGAGGAGATGACAGGAGGGATTCCTCCGCAGCCTAGTGTTGCTGTCGGCGACGAACAACGGATCCTGGCAGAACGGCTGGTAGCCAAGGAAATCCTGAGAAGGGCGTTCAGGGCTGCGGGAACGACGTGGGCAGATACAGCTGGCAAGCCGGACGTCCACGGTGAGTTCGGGATGGTAGACGATGCGTCGTCGCGCCTGGGAAAGGTTCACGACTGGTTGTCTACCCATCAGCCAGAAGTCGAGGTAGTGGCCCGTGCGGTAGCCGCCGGCACGCGCATAGATCCCTCGGCTCTCGTAGACACGGCAAATGCGCTTCCCGGCCGTATCGAGGACGCAATATCCAACCCAGCCTTCGTCGAATGCACGCTGGCCTTGAGGCTCGCCGAGGCCGGCATACTGCCAATGTATGGCATGCCAACTACTGTCCGAAACTTGTATTTCTCGCTCCCCGACACCAGCGAGCCGCGGTCGCTCGACCGGCCATTCGACCAGGCGGTGTCCGAGTTCGTGCCGGGATCCACCCGCACCTGGGACAAGCGCCAGATCTCGCCCAAAGGTATCTGCGGCGAGGCCCAATATAATCCTAGGACCAGGCAATGGGAGGCACCCGGCCCACCGGTAGGAGGCGCCTATGCGCAACTCTTCTGTCCAGACTGCCGCCAACTGCAAGTCCAAGTTGCACAGCCCGGCTCACTGGAACCGACCCAGGATACCGGATGGTGGAAGACGGATTACGTAAAGAGTCCTGCCCTGGTTACCTGTCCTTGCTGTGGCTCTGCCTCTGCGAGGGCATTCATGGCCGTAGCTCCGCGTGCCTTCCTTTCCGACCTCGACACGGGGAAGAGTGCAAAGCGTTGGGAAGAGGCCCGCAACCGGCCAGGCTTTCCTGCGGTCATGTCTCCAGAACTTGGTGGCGCTGCCGCCTACGCCGACAGGTTGAATAGTAGGATTGCGCTGGGCAGGCAAGCGAGGGTCTTCAGGACGAACACGAACAATGGCAAATTATTCGGGTTTTCCAGCAAGGACCGGGTTTGGCCGAAGACGACTGGATATGCGTTGTCCGGCTCGCTCTGGTACGACGAACCTGAGACGCCCGAGCGGCGCGTTGCTGTGACATCTCCGAAAACGACGGACATCCTTGGGATTAGGTTGACGGACGGCCTAGGCCTTAGCTTCTTCGACGACAACCGAATACTGGCCCGGCGCCGTGCAGCCTGGTATTCCGCCGCCACCATCCTGCAGAGGGCCATAGCCCTCGAGCTCGACATAGACTCGCTCGACATCGAGATCGCGTCGGTACATCGGTTTGCTAGCGACCTAGACCTCGGCGCAGAGCTCTACCTCGCCGATGCCCATCCAAACGGAGCGGGCCTGGTCGAGTGGGCGCGCGACAACTGGGAGGCTCTGCTAGAGGGATGCGTCCTCGGACAGGGCCCCAAATCGAGGATGGGGACGAGCCTGCGCATGGCATGGGAGCGATGCACATTGGAGCCATGGCGTGGACCGGAGACGCTGCTGCGCGGGTACCGCAACCGCCCGTTGCATGGCCTCCTCGACTGGCAGCTCGGCATCGAGATGCTGGCGACCATGTTCAACCAGGCCTACCGGCCTGGACTGGACACGGCCATCGCTGGCAGCGACGGGCAACCAATCCCAATGCCAGGGTGGATCGAACTTGCGGAAGATGTCGCTCGGCGCTACATGGAAGCATTCCCGACCGCTAGTGCCCCGCTTCCAGCCGGGGCACCCCTGCCAGGGTGGAAGGAGCCTGGGACTGCGAACATCGTGTCACTCGTCGTCCATCCGCTGTGCGACGAGCAGCCCGGCGACAAGAACCTGCTTTCCGCTTGCAAGGAATGGGCTGCCTCACAGGGGATCGCGTGGATCCGCCTGGTCGACTCCTTCAACCTATCGCGCCGCTTGGCATGGGTCCGCGCTAACCTAGCGCAGTTCCGCACCATCCCAACGGGCGGCATGGCGTCTTCCCCCGCTGGAACCGGCGTCGACGGACCGGCTACGATCCCGCCGTCCGGGACATTCGAATATGCCGGTCGGAAGTACCAGCGTGTCGAGGCGATGCCAGTTGCAAGTGCCGGCCCAGGGGAATGGCTAGCCGTGTCGAATGACGGCAGGTTCCACCAACTCGTCGTGCGCCGGGCTCCGGGTGCGATAGCACCCATGGTCTACGTCACGGGCAGCGGAAGGCTCGACGAACATGATGCCGCCGTGCTCGAGGTCCTTGCCAGGTATCGAAATCCCGAAGAAGGAGACCGCTGATGGCTCGCCTGCTTGGCCCGATTCCGGCCGACCCGTCCGAACGGAAACTGCTACGTGAGTTACACAAGCAACTTCCGTCGACATGGACGGTGCTGTCGAACGTGACCTGGGCGTTCAAGGAAGAAACAGGCATGGTCTCCGACGGCCAGTCCGACTTCGTAGTACTCGTCCCCGGTTCGGGGATGGTCATCGTCGAAGTGAAGGGATCGCGCGAAGTCTGGATCGATGCCGACGGGCTGTGGTACCGACGCGGTCCCGACGGGGAGCCGGTGTTGGTGTCACCACCGCCCCCGGAGCAGGCAATGAAGAACATGTACAAGTTGGCCAGGATAGTCGAGCAAAAGGGATCTTGGCCGCGGTTCCCAGGCCACTACTCGTGGTTGGTCGCGTATCCGAATGGAACCGCCACTTCTGCCCCTGCGATGTTCGATTCCTCGACGATGGTCACCAGTCGCAACCTGCACGAGCTTGAGGCCCGTATCCGCAAGGCGCTCGTGCAGCGTGGCTCGGACGGTAGGTCCAGTCTGTTCACGACCGACGCCATGGACCGGATAGCTAGAATCCTGACTAGTCAACCCTTCGCAATAGCACCGGCTGATACTCCAAGCGATGTCCAGGACGACATGGAGCGCATTGACACCTTGACAAGGCAGCAGTTCGCTGCACTTAGGGGCATATTCGAGTTCCAGAGCGCGGCAGTGACGGGGCCGGCAGGGTCGGGCAAGACCCTGCTCGCCGTCTGGCGCCTCCAGGCATTAGTCGAGGCCGGGAAGAAGGCCTTGTACGTATGCTTCAACAAGAAGCTTGCGGAGGCGCTACGGCTGCGACACCCCGATCTTTCGGGAAACATAGCCAGCGTCGATAAACTCTTCATGGACTTATGCCAGCAGGCTACTGTCGTCGGCGAACCCGATCGTTACTTCAAGGAGACCCTGCCCGAACTTGCCTTCGGCCACGCGATATCATGCCATCCGGACGAGAAATACGATGCGATCATCGTGGACGAAGGACAGGATTTCAACGACCTGAGGCTATACGCCCTTCAGGAAATGCTCAGGCCTGGCGACCCTACTTGGCTGATCTTCACGGACAGGAGGCAGGACTTGTTCAGGGTTGGCGGTGGCGATGCGTTCGGCGCGGACGTCATATTCAAGCTCTACCACAATTGCCGAAATACCGTCAGGGTCAACAACGCCACCAACTCCTTCATCGGACGTGGCGACGTGGGGTCGATGCCGGGAATGCCCATGGGAGAAGCCCCTGAAATCGTGTCGTGTTCAAGTGCAGGGACGATGGCACAAAGGGCGTGGGAATTCGCGCGGCGATGGAGTACCGAACGGGGCGTCGTCATCCTCTCGCCGTACTCGCTGAAGAATTCATGCATGACGGATTCTCGCAAGGGGCACGGCATGGCATTGACCGAGGAACTCGCAAGCATTGGCGAGCCCGGGCAAGTGTGCTTCTCGACGATCCGCAGCTTCAAGGGTATCGAGGCGGCGGCAGTCATCCTCGTCGACGCAACGATACCTTCGGACGTGCCAGGCAGCTTCCAGATGGAGGACTTGTACGTCGCATGCACGCGTCCCACGGCCCGCTTGGCGATCCTATCCGCGACCGAGGACGCCACGCGGTGGTTCAAGCACCGCCTTGCCCGGCAAGAGGCCGCTGGCTAGCCGCAAGGTCGTCCTTGCCAAGCCCCTCGCTGGACGGGCCAGCGCAGCCAGCCACGGCTAAACCCTCGCCATAGGTACCTAGGGAGCTTGCTCGATGCAGGCTAGCGATCGCTCGCTAGCCTGCACCGCAGCGATCAGGCTTGCCTGGAAGGCGAGGCGATCAGCAGAATAGTGGGCCCGCCGATGGCAATTCGGGCAAACGGCGGCTACGTTTTCCGGCGCATCGATCCCCTCGTCGGCCAGCCGGTTAATGTGATGTACCTCGAGGAAGCCGTTGCCAGCATCGTCGACAAATGGCGGCTCGCTACCACACGCCTCGCACTTGCCTCCCGATCTCAACAGGGCGTATCGCTTGACCAGGTCGCTACGTTGCCTGTACTGGGCGATAGTCAGCCGACTTTCTGCCGGGCCTGCCCGCGAAGCCGCCGCGCATTGTTCCCGCATGACTACGAGGGCAGGCGCCCCGTGATATTCGGCCGCGCTCGCGGGAATGTCTCCGGCGACCGGCATGAGCAAGAACCGGAACAACTTGTCGCCCTTTCGCATTCCTTCCTCCGGTATAACGATTTCATGGCCACATGCATTGAACATGCCCCGGAAGCGAAACAGCTTCTGGTAATTGCCTCGCTCGCGCACCTCGGCAGCAGTTGGTTCGCGGGTGCTGAACAGGAGCACCGTATGCAGCCCTTCGGCTAGCCTGCGGTTTGCAGGGTTCCAAAGGGAATGGTCGCCCGAGCGACCTTGTCCGAAGTACCACCATGAGCCATCAGGTAAAGGCTCGTCGGAATAACCTACCTTCGCACCGTGGCGCCCGCCCGAGGTCACGATGATACAGCCCGGTGAGCCAGCCCCCCAGAGCACGCCAGCCTGCTGCTGCTTGCTACCAACGAATGTTAGGAGGTCCGGACGTGGGTACTCCCGGCCTAGTTGGAAAGGATGCATGGTGTCTCCAAACTTTTGAACTGGCTGCCATCTGTGCATGGCTGCCCCGTGTTACTTGCGAGCCAGAACCCGCGCAAGGCGTGCTAACGCTTCCCTTGGCCGCGTTCCAGCACAACCATTCGACAGGCGTACTGGTGCTGCCTTTTCCCAGATTGTTTTCAATCTAGAAGATATAATATGCTTGGGGGAAAATCCACCGTGAAAAATCATTCTCGTTAGTAAATAAACTACGGGCTCGGCTACTCCCGTTGGGACAGCACCTAGACTCATGAAATACATAGAATTGTTTGCAGGATGCGGGGGCCTCTCCCTCGGCCTTCGCGCAGCAGGCGGGGAAATGCTGCTTGCCAACGAGCTCTCCCCAATGGCGGCCGAGACGTTTGCTTACAACCTCCTCGGCGAAAACCTAAAGGATGCAACGAAAACTGGCTCGAAAGTACCGAGCTCGCTATCGACCAAATGGCTGAGCAGCGAGTTCGAAATGCACGAGCTAGCCAAGAGGCTGCAGGAAAATCCCCACGACTACCCCCCGCTTGGAACGCGATTCGGTGACCTCCGCGATGACGGGGCAGACCTCAGAGGCGCCCTAGTCGTTGGCAATGTGCGCCAGCTCAACGCCTGGCTAAACGAAAATCCGAAGGCACTGGTGCAGCTAAGGAATGGGTTCGGCAGTGGAAACGTCGACCTCGTCTCTGGCGGGCCGCCATGCCAGAGCTTCAGCATGGCTGGCATGCGCGAATACACCAATTCCCGCAACGACCTACCCTGGGAGTTTGCCAAGTTTGTGCGACTTGCACGCCCGAAATTCGCCCTGCTGGAGAACGTCACCGGCATCCTTAGGCCATTCCAGGTGGACGGTAGCGAGGTCTTCGCCTGGGTAGAAGTAGCCAAGGCGTTCGCGCGGATCGGGGTCGAGGATGATGACGCAGGCGAGGCTGCCGGCGGCTATGTGCCGCTTTGCCTGCATGTCAACGCAAAGTTTGCCGGAGTGGCGCAGAATCGCACTCGGTTCATCATGCTGTCGTTCCGACGCGATGTCTTCGATATCCTTGTGGACGTGCTAGATGGGCGTGACCGCGAGCTCTTGCTCTCGTCGGCCGGGTTCTTCGAGAAGGTCAGGGATGGAGAGGCGGTCTGCAAGGATGACCTTCCCCTGCATGATGCGACCAAGGTGCGAGATCTTCTTGATGGAACCTTCCTTGCAGGGCTGTCGAGACCGGACGCGCCACCCACGGCGAGGGACGCGATCGATGACCTTAGGGTGGGCGGCCAACCCAAGTCGGAGTACGTCCTTGGCATTAACGAGCTCCTTGGGCTCGGAATGCGCCACCCCGAGAAGACGGCCGTTGCGACCGATAAGGTCGCCAACCACGTCCTGCGTAAACATGGCCGTGCCGTACAAGCGCGCTTCCGTGTCTATCAGGTCCTTAGCAAGTTTGGAAAAGGGTCCGCCGTCACTGCCGCTGTCCAAAAGCTGCTTAGGGGGGACGCGAACGAGCTAGACGCGGAAGCCTGGAACCAAATGAGCCGCAATAGCTATTTCTTGCCTGTCGGGGGCTTGTTCCACCGGTTCGAAAACAAAGCCTGCTTCGAGGAATTCCTCACCAGTCTACGAACAAAAAAGTCCTCCCAACAAGCGCTTGTGGCCAACGAGCCTGCCCCCGCAGCCCTGTCGATACCCGACGACGTATGCCATTATCACCGCTCAGTCGGCGGACTACGTACCTTGACAGTGCGCGAAATGGCAAGGATCCAGTCATTCCCGGACAACTTCGTGTTCCGATCCAAGGCCACGACTGGAGGCAAGAAGCGCAAGTACGAGGTACCGCAATATACGCAAGTTGGCAATGCCGTACCTCCACTACTTGGCCACGCGCTTGGCGAGATCGTCCAGGAGCTCCTTCGGCAATATCAAGAGGGACTCGAGCAGGCACCAGAGCGCGACTTGCTACGAGCTGCATAGGCAATCTGGCAACGCCGTTGCGCGGGAGTTGGTGTCAGCGTCCATCGCCCCCCTGTCTCCACTAAGGCTATCAGGTTTCGCTCGGGGTACAGCAACCACGCCACACTTTTCCTGAAACGTAGAACCTGCGCTCCAGAGTGCTGCCCGGATCCGGGTGATTGGCACGGTTAGGTCAACAACATGCATGACCGACGCGCAGACCCGACAGTCGCACGCCTTAGTATCTCTAACAATACCGGTCGACGCAGTCGACTTACGGGCCTAGTCCGGCAAACTATTATTGCGTACGTCGTTTAATGGTTTCCGAACGTTACGTTTCCAAACCCAACCCTTAGTTACAAATTTCGAATAAAAACGCTACCTTGAGTTGATATCTGCAAACGCTTTTTCCAGCAATACAGTTAATTTTTCGTAGGAATAAAATACAGTTCCAGATTCGACAACACTACCGTTCCGATAGCTAAAAACGATTTGACGATTTGCATCGCGCTTAGGATTTAGTGTTGCAACTCCCTCAATTCCGCTAATATTAATTTTTTCTTTGCGCAAGGCAGGCATATTTAATATGTTAAGAATGTCGTCCTTGGTGAACGATAGCTCAATGATACAGTTCTCTTCGTCCCTAACGTCAAACTTAACACAAACCAGCTGCTTGTCATCAGAAACGTAATAACTTGTCTCGTCCATTGTAATCCGATCTTCAAAGTTTAAATTAGAGTAATTAGATTGCTGCAAGTATGGCTGTTTAACGATAATAGGCTAGAAAACTCCGCCTCAACGTGTTCTGAGCATTCTCCGTCCATGGCAGCGTGAACATCACGCGATACCGTTTATTCAGGAGCATCGTGTATCCTTGACTTTCAACAGTCTAACTGACACATGCTATACGGTAGAGGATCCTTTCAACCGTCCGCTGTTGGCCGGCTCCGGCCGTCGCTACGGCATCTCTCGACCCAGAGCAGCTCTGCTCTGCAGCTGCTTGATTTTTTTAAGTTCGGAAATGGCTTCTTGCATTCTATTGCGGACATTCAAAACCCCATCTTCTGAGAGCCAGTGGTACCCAGCACGTCGTCCATACCACCGCATACGGGTAAGCAATGCCTTCTGCTCATCAGTAGTCGGAAGCCGACCGTATAGTTCTTTCCCTGCAAGGTATACCAGCTCTGCTTCATCGCTCGAAGGACCGAAGAAGCCAACAATGTCGTCAGGCGTAATATGGTCGAGCTCTACAACAACTTCCTGCTCGCTGTTTTCGAACGTGCCGATTCCAAACTCGTAGTCGAGGATCTGCTCCTCCAGCATGACACACGCGAGCCGGAAACCATTTGGTCCAAATAAGCGACTGATGTTGACGATGGTACGCCCCCTCTCAGGAGGTATGCGAAAGAGTACCGCTTGATATTTTTCTCGAATTTCGCCGTGATTCCGCGCAACCAAATCACTTTCGCTCCAGGAAGATATCTTCTCTGGCAGCCTTTCCTCTGCGAGTAACTCCCACATATGATGACTCGGGAGATCGATTCGCCGATAAACATGGGCCCGACGTTCTCGAAATTCTATAGGAAGTTCTTTACTTAAAAGCGCGAGGCGCTGTGCATTTACCGGGATGGGATCGAACAGCCAGTCATTTACAGCTTGGATAAAGGGAACCGAGAAGTAGCTGGGAATATCCATGGCTAGTCACGCTGAATTCTTTCGCTGCTCAGCAGCTTAAAATAATGTTAGCAAAATCGACCTTTAGTCAGTTGCGATCCTTTGGCCGAGACCGCTTCCGACTCGAAGCAGACCATTCACTGAAAAATTAAGCATTCGCTTGACCAAGCAGTCGAGCTATGAGGGTGCACCGTTTGATTGGTCCGCCTCCAACTTGAGCATCTCTTCAATTAGAGAGATGATTCGCTCCTTAGGTACTCCTTTGATGGATATACGATCGTATTCCAAGCCAATCCCGGCGAAAAGGAAAAGATCTTCGAGGCTTTGAGGTGTGGAGTGAAATTTTTTGGGACCATAAAACAGTGCACCACCGCTCATTCCTCTGGGAGAGTAGCCTTGCTGCTTGAAGCCTTCATACTCGTAATTGACGCCCACGTTTTCGAACCTGCCGATTATCACAGACTCGGACTTTGATTCAAGCATTGCCCCAATCATTAGAAATTTGGCATTACTCCATACGGGGCGACCGTCGCTCGCGACGGACAAGTGATTTATTATCTTATCGGGCGACGCTTTAGACTTATGAATGGTCTGTACTGCCTTTTTTTGAGGGAAACCAATCCAACCAAACCCCTCTGTATTGAACTCGGTTGCTGATTCGCGGGGAGCTAGATTAAAGTGATTTCTTGGCTCAAACGGCGTGTCTGAAATACAAATTACAATATCATGGTCCCTGTATATTTTATATGCTTTACAGGAGACACTCAAGGGAACGAAGTTTCCGTCGGTCGTCAGCATTCCGATATTTTCGACAGTCTCCTCATCAGCTGTGAGTGCATGAGCAGCAAAAATACAGAAAAATCTTCCCTTATAGGTCGCAAATGTTGCTGTTGAAGAGAATGAGAAACCACCCATCCCATCCTTTTTGTACAGTGGATACACAAATCTTTGGGCTTGCCTATAGTATTCGTTAGCTTTGTATTCTTCAGTCATGGTAGGAATTGCTGCGACAGAGTCAATTAGCCCGGCTTTGAGGGCCTTAACGTTGGAATTCACCAGCCCGCGCGGCTTTTCACACAAGCACGGTAGGATGATAGGTTAGGAATCTCGCAAATACGCCGCTGATGTTTCATGGTCTACAACCGTCACTATATCTCCCTCCGTAAATATGAAGTCCGGATGTGCTGACTGGTTAGAAAAATAGTCGTGTACTCCTCGAAAACTACGACGTGCAGTGACGAGTTCGATGTCTTCATCAAGAATGTATCCGTATCGATCAAGACCTTTTCCATAGAGACCATCCTCACCATGAGGGTAGTTTTCGTACTTTTCCTCATTATATTTGCTATCTAAAATTTTCACGAAAGCTTTTTCAGCGTCAGCAATCAACCACTCCTTTGGAGTTGCAGTCGGCAGGTCGATTTCATCTGCATGTCCGAAATGCGCAATACCTAGATCTTCTACGTCGAAGAAGAAGATGAATATTTCGTCCGTTAGCCTGGCAGTCGGGGTTATCTGCGTTTCGTTACTCAGAATTCGCGCCCTGTTCTTGTGTCCATTTTTGAATAGACGAGAAAAACTGTCCTGCTTTTTAGAAATTCCAACGTAATACAAGTGATACTTCGTGAAATCTCGAACATCGAGAACACCAGAGACAGAAAAACGCTTGCGCCATAGATCATAGAGAAATTTGTCCGTAGTGGCCCAGTAAAGGGGACTGCCTGCCCTCTCTCCATTCTCCAGAGCCCATACACGAAAAATCTGAGGCCCAATCTCGATCTCAATTTCTTTATCTGAGCACATAACTAGATCGTCCAGATGAACTGATAGGCCTGCTCGTGTAATGTCACCCATCGACAAAGAAAACTCGAATCGATAGCTTTCTTCGTTAAAGCGATAGTCACAAAAGAGTATTTCCTGACGATGAGCGAGCATGTATAGCTTGCTTCGGCGTATGAATTCTCTTACGACTGGATCTTTCCACAGCCATTCTGCGCACTGATTAGATACAGGCGGGTAAACAAGTTTCAGAAAATTGATGGACGATTTCATAGGATCAAGATGCCGACACCTTGTTGAGCGGATGGGCCATTTAGCTCTGTATAGAATAGTGGTCCTAGGACTGCTTTTGGCCGAGCTCGGCCGTTCGCAAGGCTCAGTGTACGGTCGTGTTGCTCTGATGGCAAGTGGGGGTTTGTTAGAGATACTTAGGCTTGCGTCACCCGCTTCTAAACGTTAACCGTCCGTCATGCCTCTTCTGGAAGGACCGATACCGAGGCAACAGCGCAGTGGCAATGAAAGCTACAACAGTCATTTCTTCTTGTTAAGGATTCGACTACAATGTTCAGCAACAACCAAGGCCGGTCCTCCGGGTTGCCACTAGCGTGCCAGCTGCCCAAGTGCAGGCATGCAGCGACTGACAATTCGACGGCATTGGTGATAGCGCCCTCCTCGCGAGTCCAGGAAGGCAGCGCTTTAAAAACCACTACCAGAGCCTTGCTTCCTCGATGTCGCATCCTGCCAGATCCGTAGCAACACCATTCCCGAGGCGGCTCCTTCCCGGCCATCATCCAACTGGGACCTGGCATCCCGAGCCTCCTTGCCCAGCCAGGCAAAGCCGACCTGGGATGCGATAAGATGCCCAGGCCAAGTTTTATCGATCTCTTCGCCGGCTGCGGCGGGCTCTCGCTCGGCCTGTCGCTCGCTGGCCTTCAGGGGCTGTTCGCGGTCGAGCGCGACGGGATGGCGTTCAGGACATTCGAGGACAATTTCCTCTGCAGCAGGGAGGTGCCAATTCAGCATTTCGCCTGGCCTGGCTGGCTTGAACGCCGCGCCTGGTCGATCGACGATTTGCTGGCGAAGCACCGCGCCAACCTCGAACAGCTGAGGGGGACAGTCGACGTGCTAGCCGGTGGCCCGCCTTGCCAGGGCTTTAGCCTGGCAGGACGGCGCCAGGCGTCTGATCCGCGCAACCAGCTTTTCGAGAAATACGTCCAAGTAGTGGACGCGGTCAGGCCTCGTGCCCTCGTGGTCGAGAACGTGCCTGGCATGGGCATCGCCCATTCGTCAGGCGACGACCACGAGGAACCTAGTCGCGGGCACAAGGAATCCCACTACGAGAAGTTAAAGAAGATGCTCGTGGACGTAGGCTACGAGGTCGAAGGCCGCGTGTTGGACGCATCGCGCCATGGCGTCCCGCAGAAGCGCTCGCGCCTAATTGTCCTGGGCCTGGACAAGGAGCATGCTCGACGCATCCATGGCGGTACAAAGCGGGTCTTCGCCTTGTTGGAGGAAAGGCGCCTCGGCTACTTGAGGGAGATGGGTCTCCCTAGCAGCATCTCGGCAAGCGAGGCGATCTCGGACCTGCATGCAGAACCCGGGCCGCGCCAGCCCTGTACCGACCCGGAATCGAACGGCCCCTTCGAGGAGGCAACGTATCTCGGACCCGTGACGGCATACCAAAGGCTAATGCACAGGCATTGCAGCAACGAGGCAATGGACAGCATGCGCCTCGCCAGGCACGGCGCCGAGGTCCGCGAGCGGTTTGCCACGATCCAGGCGGAGTGTAGGCCCGGGGTAAGGGTGGACCGCGCGAGCCTGGCCAAGTACGGGTTGAAGAAGCAACGCATCCATCCCATGGCGCCTGGCGAGCCAGCACCGACGATCACGACGTTGCCCGACGACGTACTCCACTACGAAGAGCCTCGCATCCTGACCGTCCGCGAGTGCGCAAGGCTCCAGAGCTTCCCGGACTGGTTCCGCTTCCGCGGGAAGTTCACGACCGGCGGCGACAGGCGGACCAAGGAATGCCCGCGCTACACCCAGGTGGGGAACGCGGTCCCTCCTCACCTTGGAATGATGATAGGCCTCGCCATCGTCGCAGTACTCGAGGACGGGATCGACGAAACGGCAAGACCACCACTCGATCTCGAGCTTGGATAACAGGAGTCTAGAACGCATGATAGGAGCTAGCTAGTGACACAGGCACATGCAGGCAGCACGAGGTTTCCATCAGGACTAATCGAGTGGGCAGGCAACCACTCGGGTGGGGTCAAGAGGCTCTTCGACGAGCATAGTGGCCGCCCCGGCCGCGAGTTGCTCCGCACAAGACTTATAGGCAAGCTGGAGGAGTGGGCAGGCGCCATCGGCTCGGGAACCCCGGGAACTCCGCGCATCCTCATGCTGGTCGGCGGGCCCGGAAACGGGAAGACCGAGGCCATCGAGCACACGGCGAAGTGCCTCGACGATGCGCTTGGCGCGTCGGGTAGCCTAATTGCGCGCCTGTCTAGGGAGTTCCATCCTTTAGGGGACGAACGCGTGCCCAGGATCGTGCGCATAACCCTCGACGACCTTCCTGGCGCCCGGCGCCACCTGGAGCTTGGGATCGTCCAGGACGCAACGGCCACAGGCGACCAGGAAGGCACGTCCGCAGCCCGGCTGCTACTCCAGGAGCTCTCGGACGTCCTGGCGCCTGCCTCGACGTCGCTGTATCTCTGCTGCGTCAACCGTGGCGTGCTGGATGATGCCTTGGTGTTGGCTTTGGATGACGGACCGGGCCCTGCCCAGGCGCTCCTGGAAGACATTACGCGGGCGGTCAGCCTGACATCAAACGCACCTTCCTGTTGGCCCCTCGAGGGCCACGATTCGGTGGCCATCTGGCCAATGGATGCGGAATCGCTGCTGGTAGCCCCGGCCGACGGGCAACCAATGCCCGCCGAGACGCTGCTACGACATGCGACCAGCCCGGGAGACTGGCCTGGACCGGGGAACTGCAAGGCAGGCAAGGCATGCCCGTTCTGCCATAGCCGAGCGCTGCTCGACCGCGACGACGAGCGCCGCGCGTTGCTGCAAGTCCTGCGGTGGCACGAGCTTGCAAGTGGCAAGCGCTGGAGCTTCCGGGACCTGTTCTCCCTGGTCTCCTACCTGCTGGCTGGCCAGAACCACGCGTCCGCAGGTGGCCCGGCTAGCCCATGCGAATGGGCCGCCGGGTTGCTCCGCCTCGACGCCGAGGGCCGGGCAGTGTCGCGCCCCAGGCGGGAACAACTCACCGCCATCTTCTACGTCGCGACCTCGGGCTACCAGCATGCCCTCTTCCACCAATGGGACCACCATGCCGCCGCGTCGCTTTCGCAGGACCTCAAGGACCTCGCCATCGGCGAGCACGACGACGGAGCTGCACGCACACTCAGGGGCCTGCAGTACTTCTTGCAGGACCGCAAGAAGCCCTACCTTCCCGCGACCATCACGTCATCGCTGGCAGGGCTCGCCACGTCCCTGGACCCCGCACTTGCAAGCCCCGACGGCGAGGTGGCGATCAGCGGACGCGCCAAGGCGTTCCTCTGGGAGATCGATTCCAGGTTCAGCAGGTCGCTGGCGGACGGAACCGAGTTCATGCGCAAGCGCCAAGTCTTGTCCAGTGGCGAGCTCGATCTGCTCGCAAGGTTGGCGACCGCGGACAAGGTACTGTCCTTGCCCGCCGTGCGGCGCAAGAGGCCGACCACTGCCGGGCGCGTCCAGCGCATGCTACGCGACTTCGCGTGCCGGCTCGTGCGACGTAGTATCTGCACGCGCTCCGCAGTAGTTGCCGACGCTTCGACACTGCGCTCGTACCAGCTCGTCGTGGAAGAAGGGCATGGCAAGCGGATTCACGAGGTTGCCCAGCAGGTGAAGAGGCTCCTGAACAGCAAGCACGGGTTCGAGGTCTCGCTGACGACGACGTTTGGCCAGCCACTACCGCCTCCCCAACGCCAGGCCGTGCTCGTCGTGCAACAACAGTTAGTTGCCCCGATCCCCCCGGCCACGGAGGGACGGCCGCCGCCGCCCATCCGCTTCCTTCGGGTCGGCCAGGGCCGCTCGGCCCAGCCGATTGCGCTAACGTACGACCTGTTCAAGGCCGTCGAGGAGCTGGAACGGGGGCTGTCCATGGCGTCGCTTCCGAGGACAGTTGTCGCGCTGCTCGACACCACGCGCGCGAAGCTTGCAGGCCCCATTGTACGTGACCACGCAGCCCTGGATGGTTCGCGGGTGAAGCTGGGCGGCGACGGCACTATCGTCGAACAATCCTGGGAAGGCTTTGTCGTAACCGAAAGGAACACCACTGATGAGCCTTGAAGATTTCCAGAAGGCGCCCTGGCAGAACTCGCATCGCCTGTACAAGGAATCGTCGTTGTCGGTGAGCCCGGCGCCCGAATACGCCAGCTCGGAAGTGCTCGTCGCATCACTGTACCGGACGATCGGGTTTGCAGGTACTAGCGAAGGAAACGTACCACAGTCCGGGCGCGAGCTCGACCGGAACGTGCAACGCCTGCGGGAAAGGCGTGCGCCACCGGAGGCCGGCCGTACCGCCAGTGCAGGCACGTGGAATACTGTCCTACACGGCATACTCGAGAGTCCAAAGCTCAGGAACCAATCGACGAAGCGCTTCCTGCAGGTGACACCGATCGTGCCAGGTACCTCCCTGTTCTCAGGTTCTGCCCGCCTCACGGCAAATTCCTGGCCAGCAGGCAGCATGGTGCGTCGGATGGTATCCCTCGGCTCCCAGGGACCTGAGGCAGCAGATGGCCTTTGGCAGGAACTCTTCAGGGCATTGTCCGTGGGAGAAGGCGACGACATCTTCGCTCGCTGGCTGGACCAGGAAACCCATGCATGGATGCCAGGCCAGGCCTGGGAGCTCGTGCCCATCCCCGCCGGCGAGGCGAGGCTCGCCCCCGCCGACCTTGCCAAGGCCCGGTTCCTCCCGGCCCGGCAGCTTGCCAGCGACCTGCGCGCCATCATCCAGGCAAAGGACTCGATGACGCGCCGCCAATGGACTAGCTTGCTCGAGGCGATCCTTCGGCTCGCGACCGTCTCCCACGTGGCCTGGCTCTGCGACGTCCAGTCGAGGATGTGGCAGAGTGTCTCCCTTGCACTCGACGGGAAGGGCCCGGCAGGGGAGGAGGAAGTGCACGAGGCGCTCTTCCCCGCCCGGCCGCAATACATGGCCTACGGCGCGAAGGCCCAGCCCGGCCTCAAGGACGGCTTCTCCACCTACCTGGGCGCACGCCTGGGCATCAACATGGTGCTCTGGTCCCTCGACAAGGCGGGCATTCCCTACGAAGGCGACCTGTCCTCGAGCACCGGCATCGCCGCCCTTTGCCAGCATGTCCGTGAGAGCCGCGCAGCGCTCTCGGCCCTTGGCACCAGGCAGGCATTCCTAGATATCCGCGAGCGCGAGGCCCGGGCCATGAACTGCAAGAAGGGGATCGGGGCGAACATGGTGGAGTTCGCCCGCCACGTGCTCGGCCAGCGTGACCCCGCTGAACCACTCCTGCGAGGCTACGACCAGGGCTACGTGCTCAAGAAGCAAGGAACCAACTCGGCGAGCCCCTTGATCGTGTCGCTGGGGCCTGCCTCGGTGCTGGCCCTAGTACATTGTGCGCTCGCCGGGATGTCCGGGCCCCGCTCGATCCATCGGCTAAGCCAACACCTTGGCGCCTATGGCATCGCGATCGACCGTCACGACATTGCCGGGAACGACCTTGGTTACCAGCTACGGATGCTAGGGCTCGTCCTCGATAGCCCAGATGCCGAAAGCGGCATGCTGTTGCTCCCTCCCTTCACGCCAGGCCACAAATGAACAGACTCGTCCTCGCACTTGCCAACATTGTCCGCACCAAGGTACTAGATGCGACCAAGGGACTCAGCGGCAGGCTTGAATCGCGCTTTATTTTCCACGGCCCACCACTGGAAATCCTCGTCAGTGTCTTCGAGGAGCTTGCCAGGGATGGCGGAATACTCGTGCCACAGCCAGGTGGGCAGCCACCTGCATTGGTCCCGGTCCTCCTCCAGCTCCCTGCCGGGGAGTTGGCCGGGCCCAAGCCGCCAATGGGCTGCTCAGGCAGGTGTGACGAGAAGCACCTGCTGGACATCCGAAACGGCCGGGGAAATGCAAGCTTCGTGGCACTCGTGCCGCCCGGGCAACACAACAATCTCTCGCTCACGTCGACCGCGGACGAGTTCGGAATCGGCCCCGGCAACAACAGCGTACACGCGAATTTCGGTGCCTGGTGGGGGGATCCTTTCGTGCAGGACCTGCTGGACAAGGCCCTCCACGATGCCCAGCTCGAACGGGACGCCGGCACGGCGAGGCAACTGGTCTCCCGTGCCGCCGAGGCGATGGACGACATGGACGAGGACAAGGGTAGCCGCAAGGCGGCCTGGCGCCTGCTCTGCCGCCTCTTCTCGATACCTGGCGCGAAGGCTAGCCTGTCACCCGGCCAGGCGCTGGCACTGGCTTGTGGCATGCCGCCAATGGCCGACGGCAGCGTCTCGCGGAGGCAAGCCGAGGTCCTCGGCAGGATCGCCGAGGAGATGGCCGAGGGTTTCAAGACGGGAACCGAGCGCCTCGCCAACGGAGCAGACGAACCATCGCGACAGGCACTCGACGCCTTCCTCGCGCACGTCCAGGCCAGGTGCAACGTGCCCACGGCCTTCGACCGCGCCACGCCGGCATTCTACATACCGACAGATGGCAACGAGCTCTGCCCTCCCCCGGCCTGGTGGACTTGCCTATCGACCGAGCGCTGGGCCGAGCTGCTTGCCGACGGGGCAGGCGACGAGGAAATGGCTGGCGAGTTATCGATCACATGTACCAACGCGATCGTCCCGGCATCCCGCGGCACGCCAGCCATCGTCCGCGACCGGGTCGAGCTACTGCTAGCCGTCGACGGCCTAGCCGACGGCGAGTCCGTAAGTGCAACGCTAGCTGGCGGCTCGCTTGGCAAGGATGGCAAGGCCATCGCCATACCGGGAAGCCTGCACGAGCAAGACATGCCGCCGGAAGGCGGGCAAAAGTCGCCTATCGCCTACAAGGTCCAGTCGGAAGGACGCAAGTCCGCCACGGCCAAGGTCATCTCGCTCCTGACATGGGGACCAGGAATCGTCGTCACCGCAAGGATGGCAACCAAGCTTACCCCTCCCAGGAAGCCGCGCAACACCCGTGCCAAGACGGACTGGGAATCCTCGCTGTCCCTCCCCGGCTCCGGCCGCTACGAGCTCCTCTTGCTGGCATCGCCAGGAACCCACATCGTCGAGGCAGCCTGCATCCCCGACGATGCCACCGAAGTATTGGAGGGAGGACGCTTGCCGCTAGCCGTGCACGAGGTACGCGCTGGCGAATACCTAGTCGAGATCGAAGCGGAAGCCAAGTACCAGCTCGATGTAGCGTTCCAGCGCCCGGGGCGCAAGGACATCGAGACATGCACCGTGCTGGTCGCCTGCGAGGAAGCACGGGAAGAAGGTTGCCGAAGCGAGTTCGAGCGGCTCATCAAGCGCAACCGCCAGCACATTGATCGGCTGGACGGCAAGTCGGTCGTCCAGCTCGACCGCAACGGGCGCTTGTCCAGCCTGCAGGGCTGGCTCCTCGACGAGCGGTACGTCGAAAGGTCCTTCATTCCCATCGTGCTCGCGGACGACTATGCATCCGTGTGGGCGCCTCCCGACTGGACCGGCGCCACCGGACCAATCCTGTCCAAGGCCCGCTTCTTGCAAGATCCAAGGCCAGACCCATCCCGCTTTTGCCCGCCCCCTGCCTTCGTCCAGGCGAGGAAGGAAATCGCAGCACGGATCAGGGCAAGCGCCGATGAGCCGAACGGACTGTTGGAGTCGTCTCCGCTCGGGAAATGGCTTGCCACGGACGAGGACTTCCGAGCCCTCGTGGAAACCTACCTCGACAGCTATTCTGGATGGCTCGCGTCCGACCGCGACATCGCCTGCTGGGTCGATGCCATTGCAGTGTGCGGGCGCGAGGCCAGCGGGCGGACCCTGGCGCGCGTCCCCGATGCCATCATCCTGTCTCCAATCCATCCGCTGCGCTTGGCCTGGCACTGCCTCGCCCAGCAAGTCCTGTACGAAGGTGCCGAAGGCGATGGGGATGCCCCATGCCCGGCCGCAAGCATCCTCGACCCGGATTGCGTTCCCGACGTACTGACCATGCTACTCCAGTCGCCAGGAGCCTTGCAGGGACTCGACCCCGTCGACTTCCTCTCCGTCGAGTGCAACTCAGACTACTGGTCCGTCTTGTGGAACGGGAGCCGCCTGGCAGGGCTTCCGGCAAGGTCGCAGCAAGCCCCCTTCGATGATGTCTTTGGCCTGAAAGTCGGAGGCATCTCGGGCGGGTTCAGTCCTGCGCAGGTCGGACGTGCCATGGAGGATGTCAGCGAGCTCCTCGCAGCGAAGCCCGTCATCAGCCTCGTCGTCTCCGGCGACGCCGGGACCACGGATGCCTGCAACGAGGGGTTGGCGGCGTGGTGCACGCGCCGCTTCGGCAGCGACGAGAGGACCTCGCCCAGGGAGGAAGTCGGTCCAAGGATGGTCGAGGTATACGACACCCGGCCGCCTGGCCTGCGCCCCGACCAGGCAACGATAGCCAACCTATCCGAGGACACCCAGAACCTCGTGCGCTGGTTCGAGAGGCGACCCGCAGGTGCACGCCCGGACCTCGGCATCATCGCCCAGCTCGATTCCACGCAGCCCGAGTCGGCCGACGTAGGCACGCGCTCGCCGCTGGGCCTAGGCGGACTGATCCGGCACCGGGTAAGGCGCCAGCTCAACGGCTCCTTCCTCAGCGAGTCCAGGCAGGCACGCCCTGCCCTCCCCTCTGGGAATGCATTTCCCGACAAGGTAGCCGCATGCATCCTAGCCCTAGAGGGCGGCACGGAAAAGCGGATCGGCCTGCAATTTGCGCCAGACGTCCACGCGGTCTCGAACATGCTTGAGGAGCACGATGCAGGCTTCGTCGCGGTATCGTCGTCCGCGATCGACCCCGCTTGCTTCCTAGGCGGCTGGATTCCTGGAACCTACCTCTGGGACTACGACCTACCATCATACTCCCAGCGCGCCGGCGATACCAACGGCTACTACTTGCTATCCCAGGTGAAGGCCGCAGACCGCGAGGCCTTGGCGCGCGTGATGAGGCCAATCCTGGACGTAACGCCGCTCGACGAAGCAGGGCTGGGTGACTTGCTGCTCGAGGTCGCGCGACGCGGCATCCCCACGGTACGGGGGCTATCGGGCGATGATACCGGGGCTATCGGCGACCTCGGGCTTTTCCTGGCAGCGCGGCTCCTGCAAGACCAGTTCCGGCCATCGGGCAATGTAGAGAGCTTGTTGCCCGTGCTCTCTGGCAACGAAGACCATGCGTCGCTCGCACTGGTGATACCCGTCGACCCATTCCGGGGCTACCTGAGCGACCTCGCGCGGTCACTTGGTAACCGTTCGAAGGACATGTCGCTATCGCGCCCGGACCTACTCGTCGTCGGGGTCCACGTTGGAGAGCACGACGTCAGCATCCGCTTGACCCCCGTCGAGGTGAAGTGTCGCCAGGGCTCCACGTTGTCGTCCGGCGATGCGAAGGACGCGCTCGGGCAAGCCAAGGCACTATCCTCCCTCCTGCATACGATGCAAGAACGAGCATCGAAGTCGGTAGCTTGGAAGCTTGCCTTCCAGCACTTGCTGCTATCGATGGTCGGATTTGGATTGCGGGTCTATAGCCAGCACCAGCTGGTCGCAAAGCAACAGAAGCTTTGGGCGAACTACCATGAGCGCATCGCTGCATCGATCCTCGAGGTCGATCCATCACTTATCGGGGTCGATGACAAGGGTAGGCTGGTAGTGGTAGACGACTCACCCGAGAGCGTGGCACGCGACCACGACGGCGATGGCATAGCAGAGACGATCGTCATCTCGACACGGGGTGCCAAGGAAATCATTGCCGGCGATGCCCAGGCGTTCTACAAGAATGTTCGTGACCGGGTCGGCGACTGGGACCTGCTCCCCAAAATTCCCACGCCTGCCGTCGACATCCAGGCAAGTGCCCTGGGCCTGCCTGACAAGATTGACGACTCCAGCGATGCTGGGCCGGTTGTGCCTGCCGCTATTGACAACGACTGCCAGCAAACCGCGGAGCAAGCTTCGCCGGCAACGCACTTGGGTTCACCAGGCGAGGTTACCCAGTCCTCGACCGCCGCATGCGCAGGCATTCGCCTTTCGGTCGGGCGCACCGTCGACGGATTCGAGCCGAGGCAGCTTGCGCTGAACGTCTCGGATACCAGGCTCAACAACCTTAACATGGGCGTGGTGGGCGACCTCGGCACGGGGAAGACCCAACTTTTGAAGTCACTGATATTCCAGATCGCGAGGGCTCGCGAGGAGAACAGGGATGTCAAGCCACGCTTCCTCATATTTGACTACAAGCGTGACTACAGCAGCCCCGATTTCGTTGCGGCGACCGGCGCGACGGTCGTCAGGCCGCGCCACCTTCCATTGAACCTATTCGACACGACGCCGATGGGTGAATCGCTTGCTCCATGGCTCGACAGGTTTAGGTTCTTCGCCGACGTGCTTGACAAGGTCTATTCAGGGATCGGGCCGGTGCAGCGCGACAAGCTCAAGGGGGCGGTGCGCAATGCCTACGAGTCGTGCAATGCTCGCGGGTTCCAACCCACGATCTATGACATCCATGCCGAGTACCGGCAGTTACTCGGCACGAAGTCTGACTCCCCGATGGCGATCATCGACGACCTCGTCGACATGGAGATCTTCGAGCCCGACCAAGGAAAAGTAAAGTCGTTCGACGAATTCCTGGATGGCGTCGTAGTGGTGTCATTGGACGCAATGGGACAAGACGACCGTAGCAAGAACATGCTTGTCGCTATAATGCTGAATATGTTCTACGAGAACATGCTCCGGACACCGAAACGCCCGTTCCAAGGTAGCGCCCCCCAGTTACGCGTGATCGACTCCTACCTGCTCGTCGACGAGGCGGACAACATCATGCGCTACGAGTTCGATGTATTGCGCAAATTGCTACTACAGGGGCGGGAGTTCGGTACAGGGGTAATCCTGGCATCGCAGTACCTGAGGCACTTCAAGACCGGTGCGACCGACTACAGGGATCCCCTGTTCACCTGGTTCATCCACAAGGTTCCGAACGTAGCAGCGTCGGAGCTTGGCGCGCTTGGCCTCACTTCCGACCTTGGGGATCTGGCAGAAAGGGTGAAGACACTGCCGAACCACCAATGCCTATACAAGTCATTTGGTGTCACGGGCGAGGTAATCCGAGGGGCTCCATTTTACGAGGTCGTCGAAGGGAGATAGGCGAGATGCATGAGACGGTGGGAGGATCGAGACATGGTTGATTCCCTTACTCCTGCCCAGCGGTCGGAGCGTATGTCTCGTATCCGTGGCAAGGACAGTCAACCGGAACTCGCGTTGCGGCACGTCCTACACCGTCTTGGCTTGCGCTACAGGTTGCATGCGAAGGAACTGCCAGGAAAGCCGGACCTGGTCTTCCCGCGCCATAAGGCAGTTGTCTTCGTCCACGGCTGCTTCTGGCATAGGCACGAAGGCTGCAAGATCGCAACCACTCCGAAGAGCAACACGTCATTCTGGGTTGAAAAATTCGAGAAAAACGTAGCGCGCGATAACCGTTCCGCGGCCGCGCTCACGGACCTTGGGTGGCGTGTATTCGTCGTGTGGGAATGTGACCTTGCACCGAGCAAGGTCGAGGCTACAGGCGAGCAGCTTGCAGCAAGGATTCGTACGACTGGCTCCTAAGACCGATCGACGTTATCTCGGCAGCCCTAGTAGCAGTTACCCTGTAACCTGAATAATCCATTTCGCCTGATCGCTACTGTTCCCAGCCGTAATACTCCGCGAAATCGTTCCCATGCCGGCACTGGTAAAAGTTCTTCCTCGCTGGCCAGACACTGGCCTTTACAACTCGAAAGCTAGCGGCTCCTCAATAGAGAAAACGGTGGACTTACCACCACGGCAAGCCTAGTGCCGAGAATGGCCTCGTACATTATGCGTTGCTGCTCGGCTTTATCATAGGCATCCCAAACGTAACAAAGCCCGGGATTTGCTGTCAATGCTGCGCCCTTGACTGTATCGTTTGTCACTCTCCTGCCATCTGCCGCTTCAAGGCTGAATCGAGCCATTTAATTACTCCAAAATCCAACGTAGGTCGATTCGTAACGATCACCTAAATCATTTTTTCGCTACCAGCGGTCGCGCAGCCGATAACGATCAACTAGCGAACGGACCCCCTCTATTAAAGCGCAGTTCGACATCGTCCGCCACAAATAGACACGAAACCCACGATGTACTCGAAACAATTAGCCCACAGTGAGTATTTATTTCGTACGGAAATGCAAAATTTTTGCCTAAGGGACCATTGTTACATCCACACCTATTCGAAGTGTGGATGATGAAGAAGGAAACCAAGAAAATAGGAGGCAGCAATGCAGTCTAATATAGGCATTCGCCACCGGGGCGCAACCCGGCCAAGTTCCCTCATGGGAGCGCGGAGTTGGGTGGGTTTGGCTCCCGGCAGGGCGAACAACTTTGCGTTAGCAAAGTGTAGTGAGTACACCGCGGTTCTTACGCGGGGGCTGCGGGCCTGGAGGCTGCGATGAATTTCGCCATTATCCGGACCCAAAAACTGAAGAGCATTAGTGCAGTCGTCGGGTCAGCTCGCCATACCTTCCGCGAGATCCCAACGCCGAATGCGGACAAGGAGCGTACACACTTCAACAAAACAGAAGGCGCCCAATCTTCACTAGCTTTAGCGCGTTCGGTAAATGCCAGACTGCCGGCGAAGCGAAGGCGCGATGCGGTTATATGCATTGAGTATCTAATAACGGCGTCTCCAGAGTGGTGGAAATCAACCCCGGTTAGGCAGCAAAACGAGTACCTAAAAGTCTCTATAGATTGGCTCAAGGCTCGTCACGGTGAAGAGAATGTCGTGTGCTTGAATGTCCAGTTAGACGAAACATCGCCGCACCTCGTGGCATATGTTGTTCCTTTGACAAAGGATGGGCGATTGTCGGCGCGAGACTTTCTCGGTGGACCAGCAAAGATGATAGCAATGCAAACCGAGTTTGCCAAAGTCGTCGGTGCGCGGTTTGGCCTCCAGCGTGGTTTGCAAGGCAGTAAAGCTGTTCACACGACAGCAGCACAATACAATGCGGTACTCCAAAAAAACTCGGCATTAATTGCGCCGAAGCTGCCAGCCCCGACCATCGGTGACAGGATTACCGGCAAGGCAGGAGAGCAACTAAAGAAGTATGAGGAAGAGCAGTTAAAGTACGTCGCTCTTATTGAGCAATCCCGAAACGTAGTGCTGATGGGGCAACGTGCTCGTGTTCAACAGGCTAAAGCCATCACACGGCTGCGCCAAGAAGTCGAGGAAGCACGAGAGTTTGAGCTAGAAGCGATCAAGCTGCGGGCCGAGAACATGCAGCTGCAACGTACCATACAAGAGGAGCGGACTTATTTCCAGCGCCAGATCGAAGGACTTCAAGCGCAGCTAACGAGAATGGTCGAGCAGGCGAAGAGCTTCTTAAAGAGAATTGGTTTACTTACACGAGAGAGAGATGCGGCTGAAACCAAGTCGGAAGGACTAAAAAGGTTGTTGCATTCAGATGCTATAGAATCACGGATAAAGCCGAGATCGCACTAATCCCGCACGACGTCCAATCCTTGAATAACAACCCAACTCGCATTGAGACCGAGTCAATGCACGCATTTAACAATCCTAAACTAATAGAATATTAGTCACCGTAACTAATTAGATCATTCTTTAGGTTGCCATATAAAGAGCTACTCTCAACGGCATCTTTTGCTAGAATTATCCTTAGAAAGTTCATGCAAAATTTCGTTGATGACATTTTCAAGCTCTAGGTCATCAGCTTGAACCCTCTCGACCAGCGTAGCGCCGATCCGTCCATCGGCATCCATTTCACAATTCTGTAGAAAATCGATATGGTTAGTAACGGTGCAGCCATACTCATCTTCCGGCGAACCGGTCGGTGAACCAGTGCACGCTGCATTGAAAATCTCCGTGGACTCTGCGAGCAGATGCTCGAGATCAGCTTCATCTCTCTTGGAAAACAAGACTTTAGGGGACCTACCCTGATTTTCCTCATTTAATCCATAGTAAAAAATAACTTCGGCAGAATAGCCAGGCGCGCCTTCGCGGCAATACACCCTGATTGATACAGAATAATTTCTTAATACCGCATCTTTGTGAAATTTAGTATAAGTATTAAACAAAGCTGCCCCCTATTTGCCAGATCAAAAAAATTTCACTGCCTTTGAATATGCTAACAAAATTTATCGAACTAATATTGGTCTATGTCCAGTTCAGCGGATTTGTTTGCGTATGGCGTCCACTTCCGGAGCATATGAAAGCCTCCCAGACTCCTCAAACTTAATACGGGCCTTTTCCACTTCATGTTCAATCTTCTCGTTATTCAGGCTTTCGAATCTGTCGAAACCATACAATCTAGACGCCTCTTCCACTAACATTTCATAAAGTCTATCAAGCGCAGCAGCCCTAGCAGAAACATTTTTCAACATCGACTTGAAGGTGTTTTTTGCACTATCCTTGTTGTCGGCGGCTTGCTTCCAGTAATTTATCTCTTGATCTTTTTCCGCTAACAAATTTTGAAATTTTTCGAGGCACGCGTTATGTGCAGACGTAACAGCCTCAAATGTCTTGTTCTTCTCTGCTATAAGTCGCTCAAATTCGACGTTCCTTTTGTACGAAGCATCAAGACGCTCTTGGGCAAGAGAATAGAAACACCGATATTTAGCTACTTCGACGTTAGTATCTGCTAATGTTTGACGCATTTCATAAAGCTGCCTCTCAAGCTCTGCAGCGTAGTCCCGCCAGGATTGCAGTGCCTGTTCTTGCTGAATTCGCTTACCCAAACGAAAGCCATTTAGCGCAGCTTCAGCGATCCCCATTCCAATATCGTTCATGACTCTCTCATCTCCTTATTAATCAAATTCAATTTGCAAGTGAACGGTGATTTCATTTCAGCAACTGAAGCCGCGCTAGCGGAAAATTTTAATGGCAACCCATGACGTCCTTGGTGTCGGTCGTGAAAGTCCAGGTCCTGTCGATCGCGAGACCATTTGCGGTACCGGTTGCCTTGCCGGTGGCGCTGCCGACGAAGTGGACGGTGTACTTCGTGCCAGGCGTGAACGGTGCCTTGCCGACGATGTAGGCGACGTTGGCGCCCAGGTACTGCAAGTTTTGGTCGGTGCTGTCGCGGACCATCAGGCGAACGTCTAGCGGGGTGCTCTGCCCTTCCGGCGTCACGGTGAACGTGCTCACTTTCAGGACTGTGCTGGTTTCGGTGGCGATGCTGATCGGGTAGCTGGTCTTGGCGCACACGTTCGCCTGCGTCATCTCGAATTCCTTGTAGAACGGATTCGGCGACTCGGTGTGGTGCGTCATCGGCACGCCGGTCTGCTTGTCGTACGGGAACACGCCTACGTAGTCGCCAGCGTTCTTCTGCTGCTTGATGTAGCCAGCATCGATGTAGGTCGGGCCGCTGTCGTTGCCCGGCGCGATGCCGACGTCCGTCAGGCCTTGCACCATCATCGCGTTGCGGTGGAACACGGTGCTCAGCAGAGCTTGCACCGAGGTCTGCTGGATACCCTCGAAGGCGATGACTTCGGTGGTGTAGTTGCTCGCGTATCCTGCTGCGATCACGCGCGCGCCCGGATCGGCGCCAGTAAAGCCCGGCTTGCCTGCGATTTCGTTGTGCGCGTCACCGCCGCTCATGTTCGTCTGAACGTAGGCAGCATGGTTCTTGGCTGCGATGTCGATGTTGGCGTTCTGGCGGACCGGGCCGAGGCCTTCGATGGCGCGGAAGGCGTTGAATTCGTTGAAGGCGGTCGCCTGCACGCTACCAGCAGGGTACGTTGCGGGCGTTGCGGATTGCAGTTCAGCCGCCTGCACGGTGCTGGCCGGGGTCGATGGGGTTGCCGGTGTCGATGTGTTCGGACTGGTTGAGACCGGGGTGGTCGTGGCCGGGGGCGAGCTGCCACCGCCACCACCGCAACCAGCAAGTGCAGCCATAACTACACCTGAGACCAAGAGCTTTAGGTCGTAATGTTGCTTATATTTTTTATTCATTGATCTAGTTAGAATTTTAGGGTTTGGGTTTTGGCAAAGGCGACTTCGATCACCTCTCATTTGACGCGTCGAGCATTCACTTCCGCGGAGTTTTCCGTACAGGAGACCAACTCAACCTAGGCGCCTACCAGCATTTGTTTGCTTGATCTTGCCCAGTTTGATTAACCCAAGAAACAGGCGATCACCATGCTGTAGAAACCTTCAAAATTTGGACCTCTTGAAACTTGTATAGAAGCATCTTCTCCGCACGCTATAGCGTGTAGCACTATAGCATGCAATGTAGTCTCATGGCTCTCCGAATAATGGAGCGACATGAAGCAGCTAAATCAGTTTGGTGCCGCGTTTAAAGCGGTGAGACTTGCCCGGGGGCTAACGCAAGAGGACTTTGCACTTTACTCCGGCCGTACTTACATAAGTGAGCTAGAACGAGGTATCAAACAGCCGACTTTGCAGAAAATTGATGATCTTGTCGTCCCACTGGAAGTTCATCCACTTACCCTCGTTGCAATGGCATATCTTGGGCAATGGGACATGCTGGCTTCCGAAAGCTTGTTGGCGCAAGTTCTTAAGGAGCTTAATGAGGTGTTCCAGTCCAGCCCTCAAGTCTAGAACCTTCAACAAATCGCTCTTCGCACCAGCAAAAGATGAGCGCGTAAGGTAACTCAAGCAAACGCCCCATCAATGCCCTCCTGGCGCTCAAATCCTTCGTCGGATAGGTATCTCGACCAAACGCATCCAATCCACAAAGAAGTTCGCCTCGCGGTTGTTTGCATGACTGCACGATCAACGATGCCCGTTTCGCTCCCCTCGTAGACCGATCAGTGCGGCGCCACTGCCTGCGCACGACACGCCGGCGGTGAATGCTATTTCGCGAACGCACCGGCCAGCTTACCCCGTGGCGGTTCGCAGTCGCAGCGCATGAACAACGGCGAAAACCCAACTCGGCTCCTTGCCAGCGCCGCGATCATCGATAACCTCAGGGGCTCGTTGAAGCGGTATTTCCGCACGCCAGGTTCATACGGGAGTCCAATAAACCTTCCTTTCTTGCACCATGCTTGACGCTTCCTCAATCGATGTTGTGAATATCAGGCAACAATGCCCTCGAATTCACCACCTAATTTTGGAGGAAGCATGGCAACTGACGCATACCTACAAATCGATGGCATCAAGGGCGAATCGAACGACGCAGGCCACCAGGGTTGGATCGAGATCACTTCGGCCCACTGGGGCGTGACGCAGCCCAGGAGCGCTACCGTATCCACGGCCGGCGGCCATACCGTAGGCCACTCCGAGCACCGCACCATGAGCTTCACCAAGCTCGTGGATCTCGCCTCGCCGGTCCTGATGCAGCATTGCTCGACGGGCAAGACAATCTCCAAGGCCAAGATCGAATTCATGCGGGCCGACGGCGACGGGAAGAGGATCAAGTACTATCAGGTCGAGCTGGAGAACGTGATGCTGTCCCACATGGACCAAGTGATGCGTGATGGCGGCGGTGTCGTCCAGGATGAGATCGGCCTGTGCTTCTCGAAGGTGAAGTGGTCGTACACGAAGCAGGGCATTAGCGGCGGTAGTGCCGGCAGCACTGCCGGCGGCTGGGACCTCGCTAGTCGCAAATCGTGCGCTTGAGGGGCTCGCCATGCCTATCCCCATTCAACCTAGAGACCAGCAGGGTTGGTACATGCTGCCCCAGGCGCCCGAGGAAGCCGGCTACTACGTGTACGGGAATGTCAACAACGTGCCGGGCACCGGCCACCAGGCGCAGTACGCTCACCCCAATATGCTGTCCGTCATCTTCTGGGTTGAGCGTGAGTGGGCCGCCATCGACGACCGGAAGTTCGGCATCGGGAACATTAGCCTCGCTGGCGGGGTCAAGTACGAGCACGCGACCCACCAGAAGGGTATCGAGATGGATATCCGCCCGGTACGCAAGGACCACATGACCGGCCAGACGGCACGCTGCTCTTACAGGGACAGGTCAATCTATGACCAGACGGCCACGATCAAGCTGGTCCACTTGTTTTTGCGGCATCCGCTGGTGAGGGTTATCTACTTCAACGACAAGGAACTACGCACGATAATTGGCGATCCGCGCATGACGGCATAGCCAAAGCACGACGATCACCTTCACGTTGGACTGTGGGAGCGCTCATGAAATCACGACTCGTATGCCTCGCCTGCGCCTTCGCGCTGGCTTCTCTTGCCCACGCTGCCGACCAAAAGGAAGCGGGCGGCCGATACCAGGCGAAGCCCCTCAAGGGCGATTACTACGTATACGGCGGGGAGCTGGGCGACACGGTGCCGCCGACGGCGAAGGACCGGAAAGTGTCGCTGATGTTCACTGGGCCGCTCGCAAAAGACCTCTTCGACCAGATCGGACCAGACAGGAAGGACGCCTGCGGAGAAGGCCCAGATCATCGAACGCGGTTCCGAGGGCACCTCATGTGCGTCTGGCAAAAGGGCGACGGGTATTCGTGTTACTTCGGCCTTGACGTTCCGACAGGCAAGAGCACATACGGGACGATTTGTTGAGCGGCATTTTTGCTGGCGCGGTCGAGTTCAAATAATTCTGGTTCGTGGGAATGAAACGCAGGTCGGCCCGGATGAATGCACGTGCATTTTCAGCGAACGCTGATTTGTTGTGAGTATAAGTTGCAGTTATTCCTAGACGAAAATCAGCAGGAATGCTGATCGACCCGTTTTTAATACAGGTTGCTACAGATACACCGCCGGTCTGCCGCCTGCGGAATGCCACGCGCGCTGTAAACGAACGAGAAATTCAGATCCCAGTGGATGTTGCGCGCCATCACCGACGATAACATGCAGAGCGCCCAGTCGCGCTTATTGGACTTCAGCGGCGCTAGTGTTATCAAGCGCGATGAGCTTTCCTTCCACAAGTTCATGCACACCGATGCCGCTGGACGCCCCAATTGCGTCGAGCTTTGCCACGGCCAGACGCAGCGCCCTCCCCCAACACGCCGAGCAAAAATTTTTACAACGTAATAGACGTTGTTAGATTTTTTTGTCAAGGCATGCCTTGCGTCGTTTTGATCTCAATCTGCTTTCTAACAATATAACGATTTAAATAGAATTTATATTGATGAGAATTTTTCTCAGCGAGTTTAGGATGTATCTGTCAATAATTTAATAAACTGTTAGAACGTAAGATTTTCTAAATCTTCTCGAAAATCTATTTCATACAGTACCTCCAGACGCGTTAGCCGAGGTACGAGGGAAGGCATGACCTATCCCGACCAGTTCTTCCAGAGCGTTGCGTCATCACATTGCTTATAGTCACGAAGGAGCGTCATCGTTGCACCTTTTGGCTCGACACCAAACGTTGAAATGAACTCAACAATCTAGTCGCTATGCACCATCAAGGCGTCTTCCGTGCTCGCATTGAACGTTGATCGCTGTCCTACATCTTTTCTGAGGAAGATGTCTCGGTGACGCAGCGGATGCTTGCTGCCTGCCGCTCGTCTTGCCAGTCGGCTCGTCACTTCTCAAGCTGTGATCGTAAAGCCCGCTACATACTTCGGAGTGACCCGCGCTTTACGTTCTCGCGTGTCTCCCAGAAAGATTTTCAGTTTGCGCAGGAAAAAATCAGATATTTCGTCGAATGACGCCAAATCCTGAATTTCGGGCGAAACAGCACGATATATTTATCACCGCCTAGCAGTAACCACCCGAATGAACTGAGATGAAAAATAATGTCAAATAGTACAGTAGTCGCTCCAGCTGTTTCCCATTCATCAACACCCGAGGCAATTTCTCTAACTGCGAGCTATATTCCTCTTGGCTATACGGGCTTGACTTGCCATGTATGGTCATCCACACGTAACTGCATCATCAGCCTCTCACCTACTGAAGTCATTTCTGCTGGTCCGCTAACGGTAGTCTGCGGCAATCAATGGTTGAAACAAGAGTTTGGCTACTCGACAACTCAAAACGGAACCAAAAAAATTAATTTTAGGGAGGCAGGTGCAGCAATAGTTGATGAGTGCAATCGAAAAGGTTCGTTCAACGTAGCCGAGGTCTATGGTACTGGAGTCTGGAGAGACGCTCACGATCCTGACTGCCTCATCGTAAATGATGGGAACGATATTTGGCGTACGGACGGCCGTCCACAGCCACGTGTAAATGATCGTCGAGTCTTCGTTTCGCATACTACTCTTGGCCTAAAGCAAAATCAGGACAAATCAACACCAGAAGATGCGCAGGTTATCCTTGATGCCTTGGATACGTGGGGCTGGAGGAAAGGCTGCGATTCATACTTGATGCTCGGTTGGATTGCTGCCGCTTCTATGGTCGGCGCGCTCGACTGGCGTGTTCACGCAGCAATTACTTCGAAGCCTGGATGCGGAAAATCAAAGCTGATCCAGATGATCAGGCATCTCTTAGGTGATTTCATGCGAGCTTTCACTGGAACTACCTCCGAACCTGCAGTTCGCAGGACTATCCAGAACGACTCCTTGGCAGTTCTCGTCGATGAAGCCGAAGGCACCTCGAATGTGAAGACGTTGATGGTTTATCTTCGGGCCAGCAGTGGTGGTGACAAAGATAGTAAGGCTAAGCAGGGCCAGAGCGGCGTGGAGACATACACGGTCCGTTGCGCTGGACTCATTTCGGCCGTCAACCTACCGACATTTGAGCCAGCCGACGAAGGACGCTATCTTCCTCTTACGCTGGTTGATGAACCCAAAAACAAAACCTGCTTGCCCGAGATCGCCCGCGATGGCAATCAAGTTGTCGGGCCACTCGGGATGAGGCTGCGGTCGAGGATGATCCACTCGTGGCGGCATTATAGGAAGACGAATGCCATCATCAAATCGCTGCTTATCAACGAAGACGGCTTGACGATCAGATATGCAGATTCACTCTCTACCGTTCTCTCCGCTGCATGGACGGCCCTAAATGACGGTGTCATTGATGAGGTTGGAGCACGCGAGTTGATTGCAAAGATCAATTTCTGTGGCGAGCGCGACAACGAACCAGATTCGGTGGGTGACGTAGCCGTACTCGATCACGCTCTCGATACTCTCGTAAACGTTACAGTTGACGGTCGGACTGAAAGGATCACCTTACGCATGTCCCTTGCCGCAGCAGCTAAGAAGGACAAAGACGCAGAACGCTCAGTGCAGGCTTACGGGCTGCGCATCATCCATCACAATGGAGCTTTTCGCCTTTTGATAGATGAAAGAGCAACCGAATTCAGACGCTTGTTTAAAGGGACGAAGTGGGAGGAAATCGATTTTGCAACTGCACTCAAACGTGTACCCGGTGCTTCTCCGAAAAGGCACGCCGCCACCCATATCGGCGGGAAAACCTTGAGACCTCTTTCACTACCTTTCGATTTTAGATTGCATGACTAGCAACTTTTGCAAAGAGAGAAAACAAGTGTTGGAAAAATGCGAAAAAAATAAAAAAATGCGCAAAGACAGTCAACTGCCGCTGCGCATCCATGTATGAAAGCTAAAATGATCTCTGTCATTTCGACAAACCGGGACTGCAATCCCAATTTATCAACTTGTGCGAAACTTACGTGAAAAAAGCAATGACGGAAACAAAAAACAGAACTTGTTATGTTTTAAGAGATCCAATAGTACCTCTACGCATTGCAGATAGCAACGAATTAGTTAATCATGCTGATGCAAATTTACAACTGATCAAGAATAGCCCTTCGATTCAATACGATCTTGGCCCAACAGGCATTCTTCAAGTAGGCTTGAGGGAGCGTGTCGAATTGGCCTTCGATATCAACACCCTCGATAAAGATGGTGTTGACTTGCTTATTAACGCCTGTCTTAACAATAAGACGGTGGTGGGGTATGATCTCTATAAGAGTTTTACTTTTACTCGTTTGCGTAATGACCGCTGGAAACCGAAAATAGCTCTAGACATTCCTTGTCTTATGCGAACTTTCAACTGCTTTACCCCGTTAGTCGAAGGAATGACAGCCTTCGAGCATCTAATATTGATGACTCGAACGACATCATTCTATGATGCGGTAGCGCATATATTAGGTTGGGGTGACTTCTTAAGTGTTTACAAACGAATGCCATGGATCCTAGCAGGTCTGTTTTCCGATGCGATCCGTGCAATGGAATTTGAGAGCAGCAATTATCTCACGGATGCGCCTCATCTTATTGTTGATTTTTCCAAAAAAAGTACAAAGCTTATGTCCCCAACAGAAGCTATGCTACTCGGACTTAACCCTTACTACCTTTCGTTAGTCAACGAGGAATTGCGGATTTCCGTTGAAAATATGAGAGACATTCTGGGTCTCCGAGCAAAACAGAACGCATGAAAAGGCGTGAAGTGATTTTTAAAAAAAGCCGGTTGTTTCGCTGGAAGTTATTTCTTATTTCCTCCGAACTGGAATCACGAAAATTCGCGCCGATGAACTATGAGAGCAGAAAATGGATTCGCACGTCTTTTTAGGTTTAAAGTACGGAAAGCTCATCTTGACGCTAAATGAAGTTGCGACGGAGCTTGGTATGGAGGTTGGGACTGCCCATAACCGAATTGGCGCTGGCACGTTTCCTATACCAACTAGAAAGGAAGGAAAAAATCGTGTAGCCGACTTGCGAGATCTCGCCGAATATTTTGATAAGCAGCGAGAGAAGAGCAAATTGGCCTTTAACACCTAGCGGCTATTTCTTGCGACACAACCTGTCAGAATTTTCGTCTAAACACGGACTTTCTGACAGCCTCTTATTCGGTCGTGCTACACCACCGTTCGGCGCTGGCGTTCAGGCGTTAGTACCTTCGACGATACCCTGACTTCATCGCTGACTTGCTCGACTGCCCCCACAAACCTGGATGGCACTGCCCATCGTTCTACCTGCTGTACGTCGACGTCGACCGCCTATCGATGCTGCTCATGCGACTGCATTGCCTGCTCGCCTTGCCGATCACGGGTCTCGACGATCCGTCGCTTAAGGACGTTGCGGAAGACGTCCACGGCCTCCTGCAAGAGGTCAGCCAACGACAGAAAGCCATCGTCGGAAAGCTGTGGCAGATGTACCGTGCAACGGCGCCGACGCTGGCACGACAAGCGCTGCACGATCGCGTAGGCGCACACATTCCCCCGAAGAGTGGCTGGTACCAGACCTTCATGCAGCACTACGGGGCCAATCAGGTTGCTAATAACAGCTCGATACTGATGCACACGGCCTTGCCGATCGACACGCGTCCGTCCGGAGAGCGCGTCGACTTCAATACGGCAGAGTGCATGCTACGGTGGCAGGCGTTCGACATCAGTACGTCGCAGGCGCGCTTATCCCTGGCTTGCGCTATAGAGGCGGCCAGAGAACGTGTCGGTGGCGTGCTCGCGCGAATGGGGGAACACTTACTTGCACACTGCCGTATCGAGGATCTGCTGCATCCAAGCTCACGTTGATGGGTTCCTAGGAATTGATAAGCGCGAATAACTCTCTGGCATGTTGACCAGAACTAGGCAAATGGCGCTGTATCCATGCTTTGCGTTGCTCGTCGGGCAACAGCGATGGCATGCGTCGCAAAACGGCAAGCGCCGCACCCAGATAAGCGGTAGGACAACATAAAAATAACTGGCGACAGGCCTTTAGTTCGTTATTGCATTCGCTTGATAACAATGCAAGCGCTTGTTCTGGTGCCCAGTTCCAGAGACCGGCGGACGCTTCAGCGCCTAAAACCTCATCGTGCAGGAACCAACATAAGCCTGTTGCCGCATCAGGCAAGAAGGCCGAGAAATAATTGTACGATTCGAACGGCGCCAGAGGCAGTGGTAAGCGTGCAGCTCGAGCGCGTAGCACTTGTAATTTATGCTCAGTTAAGAGCCACTGTGGATGCTCCTCGATAAACAGTTTTTCCTCTTCACCAAGACCATCTAGTAGGTTAGTATCGTGAAGATTTCTAGCTACCCATTCCAGCACGGGCGAAAACCCCTGTGACCCTTCTCGGCAGCTCGGCAACAGCAAGTCGTGCTTACGTGTGAAGATCGCGCCACGGCCAAGGAGCGCAAGGCGCTGCCATTGCACCAAAGAAGGCCACAACCTTCGGGCCGCTTCCGTCCATTGTTCAGTAGCCATCTTCGTCAGCATGTCGAGTAGCGCTGACTCAGCCCAGTTCTGCCCAATGATCCCGCCCCACCAAGACGGATCGACTGTCCTGCTACCCGCAGCAGCCTCGCACAACATTGCGGGCTTCAACAACAGCGGAACGGTGCCGGAGAGCGCCAGGCCGGTTTGCTTCACGTAGCGATGTGAAACGGCCAAGAAATAGGCTAATGCCGCTCGATCCGGCATCCACTCCTGGTAAGGATTGAGGCGCGGATCGAGCCAATCGGGATATTTGTCCGGGAGGCTATCGTTCCAGCCTGGCATTAGCCAGCTAGGCGCTACTCCTTGCTGCGGTGGTGTCGAGAGACTCCAAGCCCACAATGAACTGGTCCATTCGATGTCAGTTTCCCATGTATTACACGGCCTGGACCACGGCGGAGCTGCTCGACCGTTCGGTTGGAACCGTTCGAAAATTATTTGCCCGACCATGTGCATCGCATCCGATAGGGCCTCTCCGCGGGCGAGTTGCTTACCAATGGCGACAAAAAGTGCTTCGGCTGGTCCAGCAAGATATTGGCTGTCTACCCCCAGCTTTTTTTGCATCTCAGCTGCGGTCGCGAGGTTACGCATGGGCATGGATGCGAGCGTTGCATCTAACAGCGCTCGCCTCGCACCGTCAAAGCATGCGGGCCACCACTGCGTTGGGCGCACGGTCCGCACGTACTGATCAAGTACTCTGCGCAACAATAGACGAACGAGGATTCGGTTGGCAAAGCGGTACCGCAGTGTCCCCTCAAGAAGCTCATCTTCTAATAAGCCGTTGAATTGACTTTCAGAAAGTCCCGCCTCTAGCCAACCGGCCCGGTCTACATCGCTATCCCAGGCGTGCTGCCAGTCGCACCAACGTAACCTTACCGCCTTTTCAAGTCGCTTCAGTTGTCTGGGTTTTAAGCCAAATACACGCCCCAACAAGTCATGCCCGGTCTGGTGGTTTTTTATGTTTTGCAAGGCTTCCACGGACTCGTCATGTGCGATCCGGCAGAGTCCAAGGACGTCGGTTGGGCTGGAAAACCATGCTTCCCCTGGGTCAACGTCATGCAGCCATTTTCCGAGGTAAATTGGATTCAAGCCCGAAGGGATCTTGTAGTCAGTGAGGCGCTTGACGACCCAGCGCAGCAGCATTTGGCGCCAGTCTGCATGGAAGGTCCAACGCCATGCGATAGGTGGAGGAAGAACACTTTGTATAGCGGGATCGTTCGAGTCGCCTTTTTCCTGAAGGTCAGGGAGGCGATGCAGAGAAATGACTAGTAAGGGTGCGTTTTGTGCGCGCTCTCTGAGCAACGCCAATGTAGACGGCCCGACTTTTTCTTGAACCGTTAAGACCAACGGTGAGTGAAGCCTGAGCGCTTCAATATCTTTGCCACCAGCTTGGGCGGGAATGGCCACTGGTATTGTCCTGTGACGGCTCGATGCCAACAAGTGTGCTTTGATGAGGTTAAACTCGGCCTCGTCTGGTACCTCTAACCATTCGAGTTGTTTTCGATCGCGGCTTATCGCTCCACCGGACAACCAGTCTTGCAAGTTGTTCCAGGTCTGCGTCTGTCTCTTTTCACTTGCTACTAACACCGGCCTGGCGATGTCGTACCGTTCCTCAACAGTAAGCTCTAGTGCAGGCAATGCAGGAAAACTTTCGAACGCGAACAGGGTTGTACTGGGTCGCTGATCTAATCTGAATGCTTCGATTTCGATGCCCAGTTTTTTTGCCACGAGCGCTGCCGCGTCAGGGCGCTTTCTCCACCACACCAAGTCCTTGCCCTTATCCAACCTCCCTAGAAGGATCTCCAGCGCGCTACTTGGGGTCTTAGAGAGAGGCCGATCGTCCGTAGCGGGTCGTGTAAACACAGCCGGATGGTCCTCGAGCAGTTCGAGCGCCAACTGACGAATGCTCTTGTAACCGGCAGCGTGAAGGGCAGAACGTATAGCAGCACTCATTTGAAAGAATGTAACGTTATAAATAGCTATATTGCGCATTTTACCCGCTTGCGAGATCTGGGCCGGCAACGTTACAGTTTTATTACGGCAGCACCATTCGGTGTTGCACCTCTGTCTGGAGAACTACACATGGGTAAAGAGCTTACTTACGAGCAACAAAAGGGCAACGTGCTGAAGGAGTACGACGGCATGCAAAGTTTGAACAGTATCGATCCTCACTTCCGTGAAGATGTCTTCACGGGCTGCTTCAAACGCAAGCTTGGCTGCAGTTATGACGAGGCGAATCGGATGGCGCAGACGGCGATGATGACCGTCGATATGTTGGCGAATCGTGAATTCGACTTCGCAAGCGCGGCCAAAGCCGCGAAAGCATACTTCCAGCCGGACGACGTAACGGAAACTACTTAATTGAAGGACGGTAAGGCTTTGGGGCGCCAGCTGTCTGGCGCCCCTTTTTATTGCGTCAGCGCAAGAATGGGCAGCACAGGCACCTGAAGCTCACTACGGGTATGCGGCCATATCGTTCGTAGATGGCATGGCTTTGCACCGATAGTAGTTGAGCTCACTGCCACAAATCAGTGCCACAAACTGAGGTTTTTGGGCAATTCTCGGGGCTAGCGACATTTCACTCAGTCCAGTCCATCATGGGGGCCACGCTTAAACGACGTGAACTATAAGTTTCTGATTTCATGCTATTTCTTCCATTTTTTGGACCCGAAAATCTCCGTATTCCTTCGGCTTTTGTGCGGATTTTTGTGGCACTTTGCTACATCGCTACGGAGGAATGGCGGAGAGCTGCGGATGGCCTCAATCAGGAAGCGGGAAGGAAGTTGGGTTGCAGAAGTGCGACGGGTTGGGCATGAGTCGATCAGCCTATCCTTTCCCACGAAGTCCTTGGCTTAGGAGTGGGCCCGGAAGATCGGAGCTGAGATGGATGCGAGCCTGTACCGCGACAATCGAAACCTCAATTCTATTACATTCGGGGATCTCATCGACAGGTACACCGAAGAGATCGGCGCGATACGCCCATTCGGCAAGAACAAGGCGAGTCCCAAGAAGCCTGACCGCGGCGCTGGGTAGGGCTCCATTGTCGAGCTTCAACACGGAACGCCTTGATGCGTATGGGGACCAGCGACGCGCCGGCGGCGCTGGTGGTGTTACGGTCGGAATGGCCTTCCCCCACCACGACGGACACTTTCGATAGGTATGATGTCCCTATCGGAGGTATTACATGGCACGTGAAAGACGAGTTTTCTCAGAAGAGTTTAAGCGCGAAGCAGTCAAGCTGGTAGGCCA
>Ga0308160_10000782_pt1 | contig 52661 bp, 95 predicted proteins | sample PhyFR1_FD_201036 | JGI IMG/M metagenome (GOLD analysis project Ga0308160, IMG submission 201036) | Phyllosphere microbial communities from UC Gill Tract Community Farm, Albany, California, United States - DLSLF.R1 | ecosystem: Host-associated > Plants > Phyllosphere > Unclassified | place: USA...
TCCCGCCGCCGCCTGTCCTATGGCCGTCTCACGTCAACTGCCGCGCTCCCGTCCCTCCTGAGTGGTCTGGCGAAGGGCCGGCTCGGTCCAGACTCTGACCAGGGGGCGCCCCTTTCCCGACCGCTCGTCGGCGGCCGCCTGCCTCCCGTCGTCACCGACCATCACCGCCCACCTGCCCACCGCAGAGTCCATGGGCTCATCGTCGTCGAAGCCCGAGTCCGGGCCAGACAGGGAGGTCGCCGAGCAGCTGGGCCGGCTCAGGTGCGACCAGCCCATGCTCGTCGAGGGCGTGGGTACGTCGCCCCTTGCTGCGGACGGCCTTCCTAACACCGTCCCCCCTGCGTCGTTGGAGACGACAGGCAGCGCTGCGAGGAGCTTGAGATGAGGCTAGAGGACGCCGTCGAGTGCCAAGCGAGCTGGTGGAAGCGCTACTTCGATGCCCAGCAGGAGCGGCAGGCGGCCGAAATGGAGAGCCGCTGGTCAGTCTACCTTTTTAGGACCCCTGTCGCAGTCCGTCTGGCCTTCGGCCACGTCTGACGCAGCAGACTTTCCCGCTCAGCCTCAAGACCGCGCTCAAGACGTCGCAAGAGGTCACCGAGCCTGTTGCTCGTCGAGGCGAGCTCCAGCAGATTGAGCCCGACGGAGCCAACAGCTGCTCGGAGGCGTCGATGATGGTACGTCAGCCAGGGCCCGGAAGGCGAGACGAACGCCCGATGCCCACACTCTCAACCACTCCCGGGACTGACACTGAGGTCTTCTATTTGCTTTAGGTCACTTCATCAAAGGCCCGAGGCCCGTCAGCCGAAAGGCAGACGGAGGAGGCCGCCGGTCCAGCGCAGCTTGCGCCGCCCGCTCGGGCCCCGTCGCCGTCAGTGCGACCGAATCCGTCCTACCTCGGCCCTGAGCAGTCGCATCAATCTAACGCTCCTCCTGCCGCCCCGGATATCTAGATCACCTTCGGACGACTCGTCGCTTTCGATCTACATTTGCTCGCCCTCTAGCGCGGCTCAACACCCACCCCTACTTCCGCCTGGCCTCAGCTTCGACAACGTCGCCTTGGAGCCGGCCCAGTATCTGTCTTACCCGACCGAGTCGCAGCCATCGGATTCAAACGTCGGACCTGGCAACGGTCTTTCGCCGCATCCTCCAGCGCTTTCGTCGCCAGCGACGTCGCCGCCAGTGCTGACGCACGCGTTGAGCTCTTTGCTTCGGCCGATGCCGAGCGGTCCACGATCACTCGAACCGGTTTGGATTCCCGAGCCGACCGCTGGCCTCAAGAATTTCGTCGCCAAGTGCCTGCCCGAGTTTTACAAGAGCACGACGCTGGAGCTCTTTACGCTCAAGGTCTTTGAGGCCTACAAGGTGAAGCGGGTCGGCTGGAGTCACGATCTGTGCAGCGACATGGCTGACGCAAGGCCGCGCTCCTGAAGGCCTACAGATCCTCTTCTCAGCCTCCGTGCTTCCGAGCCTTCCTCGAACACACCTGCACGCGGCCGAACTGCTGGTTCGCTCATCCAACATGTCGGCTCAACCTCTTCTGTCGTAAGGTGCCGGCAGAGTGTCGAGCTGAATCTTTCACAAGCTCTCATTGTACAGATGGCGTCCGTCAATCGAACGCCGAGCAGGTCGCCTTGCGCTTCTTGCGGGCCGAAAGGGAAGCACGCTCCTATGCCTTCCGACTGGCTGATCGGCGCGCGTCAGCTACCACGCCTGCATATCCGTCGACGACCGGCATCCAAGGGGCTCTCTCTTATCTCGCACCTCGCGCACTCCCAGAGCACAAGGCTCTCTCCCTCTGCGACCGCTCGTGCTCTCCGCCACCGCTGCTGGTCCCGCTTGGAAAGCGCCCGTGGATGGCAGCCGAAACCGGCGAGGACGAAGGAACCACCGAGAAGCGGTGCAAGACGGCTTGACCCGCACATGTCCTCCTGTCGCAAAACTTCATGCCTCCGTTCCGCTGCGAGCTGCGTCTTCTGCGGGCGACCGCGAATCGGAAGGGCGGCCGAGTGCACCCAGCGACGCGTACGCATCTGCCAGGCGGGCCGCCGCGCAGCAGCCCCGCCGGCTAAGCTTCTGCCTTCGCCGGCGTGCTCGAACGACCGACGGCCACCTCAACCCTTCTCCTCTCAGCAGCAAGAACGATGGGCTCGACAACCTCCAAGCCCGAGACTCCGGCTCCAGCCGGCGACGACGGCCTCGGGTGCGTGCTGCCGCCGCCGGGTGCTGGCCGGCCGGCCGAAGGAGGCACCCGCCTGCGCTGCCTTCCTCGCCGTAGTGAGCTCAGAGCCCGCTTGAGCTGACCCCTTCATCATCCTACCATCGTCTTACACAGGCAGCTTCTCCAGCTGGAGCTCGACGACGCAATCCAGAGCCAGAAGCTGTGGCAGGAGCGCTTCCTCGAGGCTCAGGCCGCGCGAGGGCGACTCGAGGCCGAGGCGAGGGAGTGAGTGAGGAGCTGCTGCGCTTGCAACCCAGACCGGCCGACGAGCGTCGTCGAGCACAAGCCAGCTACTGACCAAAAGTCCTCTGCGAAGGCTCAAGGCGACGATCCGCCAGCTCGAGGCAGACAAGATGCGGCTCGAGCAGCTGTTGGCCTCGGTGGCAGCTCCCAGCAGCGCCGCTCGGACGGACAGCCCAACCCCTGTCCTCGCTAAGGCGCCCTCGCCGCTATCCTCCGCAGCCGAAACCTCAACCACGGATCCGCCACTGGCCAGCGTGGACCTCCCACACTCTGCGGCATCGCTATCACCGCGTCTGCTTGGGTCCGCTGCCCCATCTTCACGCGCCGCCAGACTGTCCGGCTGGACTCTCTCGCCGCCAGGCGCTTTGGCACCCCCGCCCCCGGCGACGCCGCTGGACGGCCTCTCGCTCTTCATGACAAAGGTGCCGGCGAGCATGTACGCCGGTACAGTGTTCAGCGACTTTGAAGCCGAGGTCCGAGCGGCGTATACGGTGCGTCAAGCGGCGGAGAGCGTGCCGGACCCTCCAACAACAACTTAGCTGACCGCATCGCGTCCCCCGCCAGAACTTCTCGACTTTACGGCCTCGGCCGTGCTTCTCGTTCTGACTCAACGGTCACTGCAGCTACGGCATGGGCTGTTGGCATGCCCACGGGACTTGTCAGCCGACTCGCATCCAGCGGTGAACGATTGGTTGCTGACGACCCGTCGCTCCCTCCTCCAGCGCCGCTCACCAAGGCCGGTAAGGTCGCCATGCAGTGGCTCCGGGCGTCCTGGGTGAGTTTCAGCCGGTCAGCAAGGCTTAAGTGTGCACCTTTGGCGCTGATGCAGGCGACGACCGGCGAGCCCTCGGTGCAGCAACGTCCGCGTCAACCCGCCGTCCTTTGTCGCTGGAGCTGGCCAGCCCGTGACAATCGCCGCTCCTCTGGCACCATCAGCACCGCTGCCTATGTCAACAGCGAAGCCGCCGCACGCCGAGATCCGAGCCGGCCTGCCAGCGTCGCTCGTCGTCGCAGCGAGCGCCAAGCGGCCTCGGTCGCCACTGTTGACCGAGACGGCCATCGGGACAACGGGCGGGGCAGCTGGCCACGGCCTTGGACAGCAGAGGGCTGTGGAGGTGAAACGATCCAGGACGAGCTAGAGGCGGAGCGGCAGGCCTGCGGGAGCTGACGGCGACGACGATGCCGAGCGCTGATGATGCAGATGAGGGCTTTCGATCCTAGGCCGCCTGCCCGCCCAGCGCCGGCGCAGAAGGAAGCTGACCTCGCCCTTACGCGTTTAAGCCCTCGCCGTCGGCGCCGGGATGTTTATTTCTGAATCGACCTCCACTTGCTTTCGCCGGGGACCCAGACATGACGTGGGTCGTCCTGCCCTTCGCGTTCGCTTTGCCCTCGGCGGTTCGGCCCGCCCGCGGGCAAAAGAAGCCTGCCCGCCGGCGGCGTCTCCCGATTTCAGACCGCCCGTTCTGCCCTCCTCCCTCCGACCTCCATCGTCTCTTTCTCTTCCCCCTTGTTACCCTCCCCACCTTTACCAACACTCGCCAACATGTCCGCTAAGGGTTACGCCATCGTACGTCTGCTTCCAGCAGAGCTGTACGCTCCGCTCTGCTATGCTTCTCTCCCGCGAGCTGATCGCCTCCCGCCGCCGTCGCACCCTCTACAGCACGACAGCTCGAAGTACGACGACTTCAAGCTCATCGACTACCCCCTCAAGTCAGAGGGTGAGTACGACATCGACATCTCGATTGAGCACTGTGGCATCTGCGCGAGCGACCTGCACACCATCAAGGGCGCCGCCGGCTGGGGCGAGGTCGAGCTTCCGGTCCGTATCGCCGCCCGCCGTTGACGGCTTCCCCGCCCCGGAGGCGCCCCGCTCCACGCCTCCGGGGGTCGGCATTTGTTGCGGTCGGTTTGCTGATGCCCCCGCCTGCTCCTCTTACCCGGTTCTCCTACAGGTCGTCGTCGGCCACGAGTACGTAGCCTTTTGCTGCGCCTTCCGCTGCACGCATGCTGACCGTCCCTCCTCCCGCTCGTGCCCCTGTTCCGCAGGATCACCGGCAAGGTTACCAAGGTCGGCTCCAAGGTCACGGAGTTCAAGGTTGGCGACCGTGCGGGCGTTGGCGCTCAGGTCTCGTCGTGCTTCGACTGCAAGATGTGCAAGAACGACAACGTGCGTATCTTCATCGAGCTGCTGCGACTCGCCCCACACTGAAGCATCGTCTGCAACCCCTCGTAGGAGAACTACTGCCCCGATTGGGTCGACACCTACAACGCTAAGTACCCCAACGGTGACAAGGTGAGCTTGCTTGCACTCCGAAACGCGCCCCTACGCCAACTGACTGCCTCTCTCGGGACCATCAGGCTACTGGCGGTAAGCAGGCCTCGTTCCCTTCGCGCTTTTAGACCCACCGACCGCTCCAACTGACGGTCCGCCTTACGACTGCCAGGCTACTCGACTGCCGTCCGCGTTCACGAGCGCTACGTTTTCGCCATCCCTGAGGGACTCGAGGCGAAGCACGCTGCGCCCATGCTCTGCGCCGGCCGTACGTCTGCAACATACGTACTCTAGCTGCTGTCCAGACGTGCTCACTTGCAATTCGTCTGTTCCTTCAGTGACTATGTACTCGCCGCTCGTCCGCAACGGCGCCGGTCCCGGCAAGAAGGTCGGCATCGTCGGTGAGTGGCCACCCGGGGAGTATGCGATCTCTGCCCCGCGCAAAGCTGATTCCGAACTCCGCTTTTAGGCATCGGCGGTCTCGGCATGTTCGGTGTCATGTTCGCCAAGGCTCTCGGCGCCGAGGTCTACGCCTTGTGCGTCCTCACTCTTGCCTTCCTCTTCGTCAGTCGTCGCTGACCCCGGCGCCTTCGCCTCCCCGCAGCACTCGCACCGACAAGAAGAAGGACGACATCCTCAAGATGGGCGCCGATCACGTCATCGCGACCGGCGAGGAGGGCTGGCTCGAGCGCGAGAAGCTCGCCTACGAGCTCGACATGGTCATCAGCACGGTCGATGTCGCCACCGGCCTTGCGCTCAACGACCTTCTCTCGTCGCTCAACGTCGGCGGCAAGCTCGTCTCGGTCGGCCTGCCCGACGACAAGATCGACGGCGTCCACCCATTCGCCTTCATCAAGAACGGCTGCTCCTTCGGCTCGAGCCACATCGGCTCGAAGAAGGAGGTGCGTCTGGCGGATCGTCCACCGTGTGCTAGCGAGGGTATGCTGACGACCTTGTCTCTGCTCGTCTGTTTCCAGGCCACCGCGATGCTCAAGCTCGCCGCCGAGAAGAACATCAAGCCCTGGAGTGAGCCGCTCTCGCGTATGCTTCCATCGAAGTAGACGGTCTGCTGACAGCTTCTCTTCCCCCTCCACCTTCGCGCTCCAGTCCAGGAGCTGCCGATGTCCAAGGCTGGCGAGGGTATCCGCATGGTCGACGAGGGCTCCGTCCGCTACCGGTGCGTCGCGCCTCTTGTGCAAGGCTTTGAGCTTAGCCCCTTGCTCACCGCCTCCTCCCCATCGACAGTGTCGTCCTCTCGAACGACATCGACAAGTAAAGCCCGAGCAGCGCTGCCGAGCCGAGATTGTGCTTTGAGGGTTGAGGGTCGAAAGAGCGGCGAAGACCAGACTGTATCGAAAAGCGACCGCCGGGCGATTGTAGTAGAGATGATGTTTGACTTCAGACCTTTCATCGTCCGAGCAGGCGAGCGAGATCTCGTCATTCAGATCTCGACATAAGGGATGGTGATGGGTGCGCGTCGGACCGAGGCGGCTGCGTAAAGCCAGCCCCGCGCCGGCGGGTGAAGAAAGGAGACCGTCGGCGAGTAAGGGTAAATGGCGGGTGATGACGAGATTGGGACGGAGTGGGAGGCGGGCAAGGAAGGATGGAGGAGCGAAGTGAGAGAAGAGGAGGGCCAGTCGGCAAAGTAGCTGGCTACCACTGACGAAGGCTGGCCGATGGCACTAGCAGCCGAGGACGAGGACGTCATCTATGGCGAAGACGCAAGAGCCTGGATGTCAATAAGCAACAAGGACGAGCGCAAGGGTATCAGGGACCGCCATCGCTCAAGAACCTCCTCGGAGAGAAGTACATACGAGTGAGTCAACCTTGTGCGTGACGTCTTCGACCGTCGGTTCGTCCTCGACGGTTGCCATCTCGCTGTCATCGTCTGACGTGCTAGACGAAGACGATCGTGAGACTGGCGGGGTCGAGCGACCTGCAGCGGCGACGAGCGCGGCCTCATATGCCCGTCCAAGCTCGGCCGCCCGGCGCTCGTAGGCCTCCTGCTCGGCCGGCTCGAGTGGCGTCGGCTGGGCCCGCTTGATAGAGCAGCACATTTTGGCCTGCAGTGCGTCGAGGCTGAGCACATGGAAGAGAAGGGCGACGGTCAGCTTGGCAGTGACGGCAGAGGGTTTCAAGCAGGGACGTACTCGACTTCCTCGCGGGTGATGACGGCGTCCGGCTCGTCGTCGCTGAAGAAGCTGTCGTCCTCGGTCGGGTCAAACGACTCGTCCGCCTCTGAGTCGTCCTCGTCGAGCGGCGCCGACAGGAGGAAGGCGACGGCGGCGGTGACCTTGGGTTGCTTGGCCGCGGCGGCGCGTGTTAAGCGAGGGGTGGAGGCAGTGGAGGCGGCCATGTTGACGGACGGAAGGAGGGTTGAAGGTAGGGAAGGCTGCAGGGCGGGAGGGTGGCAGAGAGTAAGGTGTATGGATCAGCCTCTTCTATCAGCTCGCCAGCACCCCTTCCTTCTTATGGGCCTCAGGGTCAGCCAGGGTCGCCATGCGGTTGAAGCTGTTAGTGCTGGATCAGAGGGGCAACGTCGCCCGGAAAGGAGGCCACGACGCCCAGAAAGATGCGTGCGGGCAGGCTGGCGCAAATGAACCTGCGCTGCTGGATCCCCTGACGCGGCCGAGCGAGCGAGATGGTCTTGAGCCGGCGCTGCCAGCACGAGCCTCACACCCCCACCCTTCTCTCTCCTCCAACCCCACCCCAGCCCACACTCAAAGTACCATGTCTTCCATGGAGGTCGACGAGGCGACGATCGAGTGCGTCCGCTCGGTCTGTTTGGGAGCAGAGGCAGACGCTTAAGGCCCACCAGAGACGAACGAGCACCCGTGCCTTCTTGAGCTCCGCGCTGACCGATCGTGCTCGTCCTTGCTTACCGTACCCTTTCCCAGCGAGGGCCTCTACTCGCGGCAGCTGTGAGTAGCTGCTCGGCTTGTGCTGAAAGATGTTGTGCTCCTGCTGACAGCTGTCTATCCACCCTTGCAGCTACGTCCTCGGTCATGAAGGTGCGTCGGGCTGCAAGCTCGTCAAGCTCCGAGCTGAGCCGGCTTCCTTGTTGGACCTCCCGACTGATGCCTGACCCGACCTCCCCTGCTTCCTTGCGACCGCATCTTCCCACTCGCAGCCATGAAGAAGATGGCGCTCTCAAATGTGCTCATCATCGGCGTCCAGGGTCTCGGTGTTGAGATCGGTGCGTCACTCGCTGCGAACTCGGTTCGCCACCTGGTCGTGCTTGGTGCACGTAAAGGATCCTGTCCTGACCGCCGCAAACTGTCTCTCTTCCGCGTGCACGCTCGCACCAGCCAAGAACGTCGTTCTCGCCGGCGTCAAGAGCGTGACGATCCACGACCCGTCGCCGGTCGCGCTCTCTGACCTCGGCACGCAGTACTACCTCCGCGAGGCCGACGTCGGCCGGCCACGGGGCGAGGTGACCGTCCCGAGGCTGGCCGAGCTCAACTCGTACGTGCCCGTACACAACCTCGAGGCCGCGGAGCTCTCGGAGGAGGTCCTCGGCAAGTATCAGGTGCGTCTGGCTCTCGAGACTGCTTAATCGCCGCTCGTGCGGCCCCCTCCTGCCTCTGACGCGCGCGCCTGTGCCTCCGCCACTCAGGTCATTGTTTTCACGCGGCAGGCCGCTCTCGACGAGGCGCTCCGGATTAACCGCTTCACGCACGACAACAAGATCGCCTTCATCTACGCGACGACGAATGGTCTCTTTGGGTGCGTTGTCCGCCGGCTGCGGCTGTCTGGCCGTCCTTTGGCGCACGAGCGCTGACCCTGTGCTTACTGCTGCGGCCCGCCCTTCCCGACAGCTCGGTCTTCAACGACTTTGGGCCGGCATTTACATGTGTCGATCCGACAGGCGAGCAGCCGCTGACGGGCATGGTTGTCGAGATCGAGAATGGCGACGACGCGATGGTCACCTGCCTCGACGAGACGCGGCATGGGCTCGAGGACGGCGACTACGTCACCTTCAGCGAGGTCGTCGGCATGGAGGAGCTCAATGGCTGCGAGCCGCGCAAGGTCTCGGTCAAGGGTGCGTCCGGCCACCCGTCATTTGACAATCGCGCGCACGGGCTGACCCTGCTCGCCCGCCCTCAGGCCCCTATACGTTCACGATCGGCGACACGAACGGCCTCTCGGCCTACGTCCGGGGCGGCGTCTTTACGCAGGTCAAGCAGCCGAAGGTTATCCAGTTCAAGGCGCTCGCCGAGTCGCTCAAGGAGCCCGAGCTCTTCATCACCGACTTTGCAAAGTGGGACCGGCCGGCGACGCTCCATGCCGGCTACCAGGCGCTCTCGCAGTTTGCCGCGCGCGAGGGTCGGCTGCCCGGTCCGCACTCGGTGGCGGACGCGGCCGAGCTCGTCAAGCTCGCGCAGGCCGTCGCCGGAGAGAGCGAGGTCGACGCCAAGGTCTTGACGGAGCTCGCCTACCAGGCGACGGGCGACCTCGCGCCCATCAACGCCGTCATCGGTGGCTTTGTCGCGCAGGAGGTCCTCAAGGCCTGCTCGGCCAAGTTCCACCCGATGGTCCAGCACATGTACTTTGACTCGCTCGAGTCGCTCCCGACCGAGCCGGCGATGGCCGAGGCCGACTTTGCGCCGACCGGCTCGCGCTACGACGGCCAGATCGCCGTCTTTGGCCAGGCCTTCCAGCAGAAGATTGCCTCGCACCGCCAGTTCCTCGTCGGCTCGGGCGCGATCGGCTGCGAGACGCTCAAGAACTGGGCGCTCATGGGCCTCGGCTCGGCCCCCGGCGTCAAGATCCACGTGACCGACCTCGACACGATCGAGAAGAGCAACCTCAACCGCCAGTTTCTCTTCCGCCCGCGCGACCTCGGCAAGTTCAAGGCCGAGGCCGCCGGCCGGGCCGTTGTCGAGATGAACCCGGACCTCGAGGGCAAGGTCGAAACGCACCAGGACCGCGTCGGTGCCGAGACCGAGAGTACGTGGGCGGATGGAAGACCAACTTCTGGTGGCGACGCGAGCTGACTCGATCTGGCCGCCTTCTTCTACCGCCTTGCTCAGACATTTACGGTGACGGATTCTTTGCCCAGCTCGACGGCGTCACCAACGCGCTGGACAACGTCGTCGCCCGGCAGTACATGGACCGCCGCTGCGTCTTCTACCAGAAGCCGCTGATCGAGTCGGGCACGCTCGGCACAAAGGGCAACGTCCAGGTCGTCATCCCGCATGTGACCGAGAGCTACTCGTCGAGCCAGGACCCGCCCGAAAAGAGCATCCCGATGTGCACGCTCAAGTCGTTTCCTAACGCGATTGAGCACACGATCGAGGTCCGTCCAGCCCCGCGCCTTCTCCCGTGGTCTGCTCGACAGGCGCATCCGCTGACGAGCGTCGCTTTCGCCCTGCGTCCCTCCGCCTCCAGTGGGCCCGCGAGCGCTTCAACGCGCTCTTTGTCGACCCGCCGACGAACGTCAACCTCTACCTGTCGCAGCCCAACTTTGTCGAGACGACGCTCAAGCACTCTGGCCAGACGAACGAGCAGCTGAACCACATCCACGAGTACCTCGTCGCTGCCAAGCCCATCTCGTTCGAGGAATGTGTCGCCTGGGCGCGGCTCAAGTTTGAGCACGACTATGCGAGCGAGATCAAGCAGCTGCTCACCTCGATGCCCAAGGACGCCGTCACCTCGACCGGCGCCCTCTTCTGGTCGGGTCCCAAGCGGGCGCCCGACGCGCTCGAGTTCAATGCCGAGGACGTACGTGACCCCCCTTGCGCTGTAACTTTTGCGACGACTTGAACTGATGTGCTTGCGTGTCTCTTTGGCAGCCGACCCACCTCGAGTACATCATGGCCGCCGCCAACCTGCACGCCTTCAACTACGGCCTCAAGGGCGAGAGCAGCCCGTCCGTCTTCAAGAAGGTACTGGCTTCGGTCGAGGTCCCGGCCTTCGTCCCCAAGCAGGGCGTCAAGGTCCAGGTCAACGATGCCGAGCCGGTCGCCAACGACGAAGACGGTCCGTCCTTAGAGCGACGGTCGCGCGTGTTTGCTTTCGCTGACGGCACCTGGCTCTCCTCTTCCTTGCAGAGACGCCCGACGCCAAGCAGATCATCGAGGCCCTGCCCTCGCCGGCCTCGCTTGCCGGCTACCGCCTGACGCCGGTCGATTTCGAGAAGGATGACGACACAAACCACCACATCGCCTTCATCAACGCGGCCTCAAACCTGCGCGCCCTCAACTACGGCATCGCCCCGGCCGACAAGCACAAGACGAAACAGATTGCCGGCAAGATTATCCCCGCGCTCGTCACGACGACCTCGGTCGTCTGCGGCCTGGCCGTCCTCGAGCTCTACAAGGTGCGTCGTCAAGGGCCCACGCTCGCGTCGGTGGGTCGCTGACCCTCGCTTCCCCGGACGCCGCAGATCATCGACGGCAAGACCGACGTCGAGCAGTACAAGAACGGCTTTGTCAACCTCGCCCTGCCCTTCTTTGGCTTCTCGGAGCCGGTGCTCGCGCAAAAGTCCAAGGTGTGTGGGGCCTGGCTCGCGCGACGGTCCAAGACTGCGGCTGACCCATGCATGCCACCCTTTCCCGCCGCAGTACGGCTCGGTCGAGTGGACGCTGTGGGACCGGTTCGAGCTCAAAGGCAACCCGACAATGCAGGAGGTCGTCGACTACTTCCAGGTGAGGCCTCCTTGCTTGACGTTCCTCGTTTGGTCAGAGCGCTGACTTTTCGTCATCATCTGCCCGCCAGAACGAGCACAAGCTTGAGGTGACGATGGTGTCGCAGGGCGTCAGCATGCTGTGGAGCGCCTTCACGCCAGCCAAGAAGGTGCGGTCGCGTCGCCTGAGCCGACTGATGTCTGACCTGACCGGCCGCTGATGATCTGCCCTCGCCTGTCTCCCTTCGCAGAGCCAAGAGCGGCTCAAGATGCGCATGTCGGATCTTGTCGAGAACGTCAGCAAGAAGCCGATCCCGCCGTACTGCAAGAACCTGCTCGTCGAGGTCATGGTCAACGACGAGGAGGGCGAGGACGTCGAGGTTCCGTTCGTCGTCATCCACATCTAGACGACCGAGCTTTGCCCTGTGACGACCCTTCTTTCGATGGCTATGAGCCCCCCTTTCCCTTCGATGCCTGCGGGTGGAGAAAAACATCTTGGCGGACGGGTGGCGGCCATCGCAGCGGCTCCCGCTATGCAGTGGCGTCTTTCGATGAGCCGTGCCGATAGCATCGGCCCGGACAACGGGCAACGCTGACTGCGACGCGAAGGGGGCGCCGGCGACGCTTAGGACTGCGGTATTGCCATCGGCGGAGACTCGGGAGGCCAACTCGTCGGGAAGCAACGAGCAAGCTACGCGCAGGACGATCGCAGCGGGTCGGCGGAGGGCGGCCCTGTCGAGGCCGAGGTGCTAGAGGACTACAGTAGCCTAAGCGGCTGATAACAGGGCGCGGCGCTCGGAGTCGTCGGCCTACTCGACCGCTTGACGCTTCGGAACATACTGCCGAGCGCGAACGAGCTGTTCGACCGGGGAGAGGGCCCGCCGATCCGGGACCAGGCCGCAGGTGTTGGGCGGCGGGAGAGCCGAGAAAGGACAGAGCGGGTCGCTGAGGGCGGTCAGTCGCGTGCCTCCGTTGCGGTAGGCGCACGAGATCGAGCCGCTGCGATCAATGCCGGACCTGGTCAGCGGGTTATCGACCGGCTGCAGCAGCCAAAGTAGACGTACTAGTCGCAGCGAGTGTACGACACTGCGACCTCACCTTAGGTTTCTACGCCCTCGACGCCGGGCGCGTCGGTCAAGGCAACGTTCTGTGCGGTGGCTGGGCGCGACCAGACGCAGTCTGTATTTGCCGGCGAGGGCTGGAAACGTTTGACGTACTGGACGTTGGTCGGGCCCTGACGCAGCTCGGCCGAGGCTGGCGACGTGGCCACAGGAGCGAGGTGGCCATGGTCGCGAGCTAGAGGACGGATGAGATGAGCAGCTTGGCGCAGAAAGCGTTCAGGACGCGGCGCGGAAGGGGCTGGAAGGGCTGCTGGACAAGGAATGGAGGGGAGGGGTTAAGGAGATACAAGAGACGGGGGGAAAAGTCCAGCGACTATTGCAGTCTGTCAGCCGACGACTCTGGTCGACCTGGGCCTGCCGTCAACAGCCAAATGGGGGCGCGTCCAGAGACGGCGAGGGATGCGATCGTGGCGTTGTGCCTGTATGCAGGCGCACAGGGCTGTCAAGGTTTAGTCAGCTCGGCCGCTCGGCCCAGACATGTACGGAGCCAGACCCGACAGCTGCCCAAGCAGACCGACGCAGTGTTGATTAAGAGAGGCTAATCTGGAGGCAGGCGCTTGATCTCGTCGAGTTGCTGAGGTGAGAGGGAAGGGGGGTGACAGACGACGGGCCGCTTGCCAGGAGGAGCTGGCGCAGCGGCGGCTGCTCAGCTGCCAGGTATGAGCTGGCCTCTCGATCGAACGCGACCGCCGAGATGCAGCAGGCGATGAGCGGCTGACTGGTGGGCCTGTCAGCTCTAAATATGTCTGCCAGCCTGCCGGCCTGCCAGCCTGGTTCTTGAGCGAGGTGGGCGGAGCAGGGCGGAGCAGGGCGGAGCAGGGCGTCCGGAATAGGTCGACGTAGACAGGCGGGCAGAGCTGCCTGCCTGCTGGCTCTCGGCCAAAAGAGGCGGCGGCGCAGAGGCGAGCTCGCTGACCTCTCAACGGCCATGATCGCCTTCCCCAGTCTCGTCCTCCTGCTCAACCTCTTCGCGTGCTGATGTCGCTACCTGACAGCAGTTGGTGCTGGCTGTGCTGGCCGAGGATTTGCTACTCTCGAGCTCGCAACAGGCAGCCAGGATAAACAGTCACGGCGCCGACAGCTCGTTGGCTTTGTCGCTTGATCATACCGCGTCGGCCTCGCCCTGGCTTGAAGCTCAGCAGCAAATGCTCGTCCGATTTCTGATTGAGGCGACGCATCTGGCTGGTGCTGCACGTCGGGAGTCGGCCGCCGCTGCTGACTGTCAACCGCTGCCCATTGTCGATAGTCTTCAACGAGGCGACGCCACGCACGACTACCTCCCCCTCTTGGACGCGTCTTTGGTTCACCAGCCCTGAGAGGAACGCCACCGCCACCGAAGTACTAGAGTGTGCACGCGTCGCGCCTTTCTCGCCGTCGTATCCGACCGACCACCTGTTTGTGCAGCCTGCCGCAAGGGGCTTACTCGCTCGACTCCTCGCTCGGTCGACCGGTGCGCTTGCCGTTGTTGGGAGACACGTCGAGCAGAGCGTCGGCCAGGTCAGCCAAGAACAGGCCCCTTAAAGGTCAGGTCGAGGATCCACCTGCTGCTATTCTCTCCAGCACCATCCGGCCATCCTTCCTCCTTCCGCCCCCTTACGCCTCCCTGCTGCACCCGTCTGCCCACACTCGCGCCGGCCAGATCCCAGCCAGCCTCGCTCGACATGCTATTCTTCTCTCTGCCCGAGCTCAGGATTCCCATCGTCGCCCTGTTTGCCATCGCCGTCGTCCCTCTCGTCTCGGCCGAGCTCCGGCAGGGACCGACCGGGGTCGAGTACGTCAAGCGCTTCGCCCCCTCGACGGGCGTCGCCGGCGAGTGCTTCTATACTTGTGCGCCGACCTACGAAGTGAACGGGCAGACGCTGTCGCTCCAAGGGCGACCCGAAGGCGTAGTTTACACTTATCCCGGAGGGACGACGACAGACTGCATTTAGTACGTCCTGTTGCCCTCCGGCACACGACTTGTCGCTCGCTGCACACCGGCTGATGACCCTCTCCAACCTTGGGCAGCCGTACTAGCACCGTAACCTACTACTGCAACTACTCGAGCCAGAACAACCTCAACGGTTTTCTCTCTGGTCAAGGTGGAAGCGGCCAATTCTCCAACAACTGCCCCTTGGTGCCCATCAAATCGCCAGGCTGTGACGCCAGCGTGCCCGTCACCGTCAACAGGCGCGAGCTCTCGCCGCTCGAGCAGCGCATCAAGTCGCGTCAATACGATCCAAAGCGGCGGTCGGCCGGCAGGCGGTCGTCGGCTGCCGCCGTCTAACGAGGTACGACACATCACTTACACCTTGCCACGCCCATGCGCGCTTGCTGACCTGTGGGACGTCCGCAGCTTCCCGTTCCAGACGCACAATGAGCGTCGCTCCCCTGCTCACTCGCCTCGGCCGCTCATCATCCAGCCGAACGTCTGTCGGCCGACCACATTGCCTCCTCTTCGCTTTCTTCCCCTCCTTCATCCCCTTTTCCTCTTTTGCCCCCTTGGTTTCTCTTGTCCCCTTTGCTTGATTCTTCTTTGTCCTGGTCCAGCCGGATTGCATGCCCGATGCGATGCCCCTGTTTGCAGATGCGCCCAAGAGAGCTACCTTCCAAGTCACGCAGCCTGTGCTGGCCATGAGTCATCAATCAGAAAAGGCGCTCGCAACCGATCGCGCAGAAAAGAAGTGAACGCAAGCCTTCCGGGCGTCACTTTTTGGCCGCGAGTCTGGTTGCCATCCAGTCGAGACCCTCCTCCAAGCCTGCAAAGAAGGGCGCGAGGGGTCAGTCCATCTGCCTCTCGACACGCTACGTCAGACACGGGACAACTGGCAGGAGGGCTATCTTACCCTGGCCCGTCAATGCTGACGTCGCGAGGATCTGCCACTCGCCTGACAACGGTGAGGCACAGCATGTCAGCGCTGATTCAAGCAGCCTCGCGAGGTGGACGAAAGGTCGGAGGGCACGAACGGTCTTTCAGATCGGTCAAGCTGTAGGAGGTCATCAACTTGTCAGCGTCTTTGCGAGCCTCCAAACAGTAACGCGCCGCCTAAGGGACAGGGACGTACGCCAGACCCTGCGATATCTCTGCCGCCGTCATGCAGCCCTTCACGTCTTGCTTGTTCGCAAACACCAACAAGAGTGTCTTCTCGAGCGCCTGCGAAAGCGACCTAGGGCATCAGCGGGGGTCACATGCGGCTGAAAGAGCTGGAGGAACGACGCACATCTGCCTCAAGCAGCTTGCCCAGCTCGGCTTTGACGAGCCCGATCCGCGCGCGGTCGGTCGAGTCGACGACGAGGATGACGCACCGCGCGCTCGTAAAGTACTGCGCCCAACTCTGCCGGAGGGCGGTCTGGCCTCCTGTGTAAGCGGGGGATGGAAACATAGAGAGAGGCGTCAAAAAGTGGCTTAGCGAGAGATTGGACGCTGGTGGTGGCGAACCGATGTCCCTGGCAAATGCAGGCGTTGACGGGGTGCGAGGAGGGCCCAAGAAGGCAGGTGGAGCGCCCGTCAGCAACGCAGTCTGGCTCGGATGTCATGACAGCCGCAAGTGCGGCCGACTGAGCGAGGCAGAGGGACGGACCAGAGGTTGAAGCGCAGGTTTTTGAACGTGTAGGTCTCCTGATTGCTGCCGACTCTGCCGTCCGCGTCGAGATGAGGGCAGAGTGCATGCAACAGCGTCAGCTTCAAGCAAGGGCAGCAGCGCTGAGCAAACGCCAGAGACATCGTCGCCAAGAGATATGGGGGACGAACGTTGGCGCCGTTGCAACGACTTCGCCCATCGTGATTTTGTACTGCCGTCGTGGGAGTGGTTGCGGTCGCTAGTCGTCAGGTCGCGAGACCCCGGTGCCGCCTCGGTACCGAGACTACCCTTGACTCAGCGAGGGCCAAAACGCAAAGTACGGAACGCAAGACCTTCCAAGTGCCCACCACTTGGCGAAGCCGCCTTGATTCAAGATGGAAGGCGACTTCGACAGCAACCTTTGGCCGTGCCTGGCCGAGGCGTGTGACCCTCTACGCTGCGCGCCCGTCCGACGGCGCTCATCCCAGCGAGCCAGAGATAGGAAGAGAACGAACGAGAATCGTCGTCTTGCCCGCATTATCCAGCCTGCGTGAACGGTGGGAGATGGGCCCGGCAGCTTGTCAGTTCGAGGGCCAGGTCGGCTCGGAGGGTCGGTCGGTCGCGCGCAGCCGCGAGCCGAGCTCGCCGGTCGAGCGAGCGTTTGCGGTCCTGCCTGAACACGACACAGCCGGCGGTGCGTTGTCACACATTAGGTCAGAGCGCGGCGGACGCACCCGAGGATGAGGATCTGTCAGGTGAACGCCGGATGTCAGCGACTTCCTCTTGTGACGAGCCGCAGCTGCTGATCGAGCCCGACGAGTCGCAGGCGCGCTCGAGCTGGAAGCGCCCTCCGACCGAGCCGAGCGAGCAAGCGAACGAGGACGGACCTTCATCTCGTCCATGCCGAAGAGCCTGCTCCAGATCTGGGAGAAGGCGATGCCCATCGCAGCGGATCAGGTGGGGTGAGGATAGGCGCGGCTTGAAGGGACGGATGCGGGAGGAGATGCTGGCCGTCGGAGGACGTCGTCGGGACGAGCTGCCTGGCTTGCCGCGAGCGTATTGCTCGACTGTGAGCCGGTCGACTATGATGAGTCAGCTGCTCGATCATGATCCGGTGGACGAAGCAGTCCAACGCGGAGCCCCTCGCAGCAGCAGCGCGCGCTCGCCCTCGCCCTCGAGATGGCCCCGATGGGCGTCAGCCCTCTGACTCGTCCCACCGACAGCCAGTCTCTCAAAACACGACTCGACAGCCTACAGTAAACCTGCACACACTCTAGGGCAGTACCAGAAGCACATGCTCAAATTCCAGACCGAGATCCAGGTCGGTTCGCCCCCGTTCGGTCGGCACGACGTGCAGTCGAGGCGTCGTCGCCACCTCGGCGCTTGGACCCCACGTCGCCGCCTCCTGTTCTGCCCTCCAATTCGCTCTGGGCTGAACCTCTCCCGCTCGGCTCTTGCACGCTTGCTGTTGCCTGACGTAGGAGATAGCTGACCGGGCGACGGCCAAGCATCGCTCGGGCGAGTCGTCGACAGCAGCAGTGGCGGCTGCGCCCGGTGGCAGCTCATCATCGGCAAGCGGACCTTCGACCTCCAAGGCGGGGCACAAGAAGAGCCCGTCGACGGAGAGCAAGCCCGGGCCATTGTCGTCAAAGGCAGGCGGCAAGGCGAGGTCACCAGTTGTCGGGACCACTGCCTTGCCTGGGTCGTCAGGAGCGGGCTCGTCGGCCGCCTCATCCTCTGCCGCCGGTGCCGCGCAGTCGACCTCATCCTTGTCGTCGCTCATCGCCAGCCCACTCCCGCCATCACTCCTCCCTCTTCTCCTCCCCTCGAGCGGCGAGCCGTGGTCCGACTCGGCCCGTGCGGCGCTCGTCGACGCCCTCGAGCGGGCACTCCGTCAGAGCCCGGCTCACGAGCTGCTCGTCACGCTCGGCCGGCGAGCAACCTTGGGGAGTTGGTACCGCACTGAGAAGCGCGGAATAAGGCCAGGCTCAGCGACGACAGGGAGCTTTGAGTCAGGAGAAGTGCCCGCAGTGGTACCTGATGACGAGGTCGTCGAGTGGGAGGGCGAGGCTCTTCCAGAGGGTGCCGAGCTCGCGACCCTTGAAGGCAGGCTGCAGCAGGCGATGGCCGAGCTCGGTGGCGAGGTCCGCCTCTGATCCTTCCGCCTACTCTTTCGTGACAGCGAACCCGGAGCTGACCTCCTCACATCGCTACCCTCTTCCTCAGCTCACGACCCTACTCCGCTTGCAAGAGCCCTCGCCCTCCCTCACAACGCTCCTCCGCCTGCCGCCGCCCTCGCTCGAGCACTTGCCCGAGCTGCGCATCGCCGTCGTCGGCAATGTCGACGCCGGCAAGTCGACGACGCTCGGCGTACTCACCCGCGGCGGGCTCGACGATGGCCGCGGACGGGCGCGTGTCAGCCTTTTCCGGCACAAGCACGAGCTCGAAAGCGGGAGGACGAGCAGCGTCGGGATGGAGATCCTCGGTTTTGATGCGAGGGGCGAGCCGGTGCTTGGTGGTGGAGCGGCGGCGGAAGCGACGACGACGACAGATGCGTTGACAGCAGCGGCGCCGACTGGCGGTCGGAGGGAGCGCCTCGGCTGGGAGGAGATCTGCCAGCGGAGCGCAAAGGTTGTCAGCTTCATCGGTTCGTCCCTTCCATCACCCTCCCGCGATGCTCTCTTGGTTCTGCTCGCTCGTCCCGGCTGACCTCGTTTGCCGCTCCGAATTGGCCTCGCCCTCGCTCAGACCTCGCAGGCCACGAGCGCTACCTCAAGACGACCATCTTTGGCATGACGGGCTGCGCGCCCGACTACTGCCTGCTCATGGTCGGGGCCAATGCCGGCCTGATCGGTATGAGTAAGGAGCATCTCGTACGTTCACGCTCTGTGGCGCCTAGCGCATCGCAATCCCATCCGCTGACGTCGATCCATGCTCTTTCGCTCGCCGTGCAGGCCGTCGCTCTGGCGCTCAACGTCCCGGTCATCGTCTGCATCACCAAGATCGACATGACGCCGGCGCATGTGCTCGACCAGACGAAGGCCCAGCTGGGCAAGATCCTCCGATCACCCGGGTGCCGGTCCGTTCACTCGCTCGCCCGCTTTCTCACCCCATGTGCGGGCTAGAGACTGACTATTTTGTGCGCACCGCGAGCTTAGGCGCACGCCCGTCTTTGTCGAAGACGCCCGCGACGTCGTCGAGCTCTCGCAGACATTCGTTCGCGAGCGTCTGTGCCCGATTTTCCTCCTCTCGAACGTGACTGGTGCGTCCATCGTTTGACTTTCCTCCCTAATTTCGCGCGCTCTCCGAACGTCCCTGACGCCTGCTCTTCGCACCGCAGGCGAATCGTTACCGCTCCTACGATCGTTCCTCAACCTCTTGCCGACCTCGCTGCAGGCAGCCGTCCCTGGCTCAAGCGCCGCCTCGAGCAGCAGCCCTGGACGATACGCGGTCGACGCACCGCTCGAGTACTCGATCAGCGACGTCTTCAGCGTGCCGTTCGTCGGGACCGTCGTCGTGCGTTCGACCGGCGCTTGTGACGCGACGTCATCCAAGGTTGACCTTCTCCGTTTTTCGACGCTGCTCAGAACGGTGTCCTCAACGCGGGTACGGTCAAAACGGGCGACACGGTCCTGCTCGGGCCCGACAGCCTAGGCCAGTTTGTCAGCACGAGCGTCAAGAGCATTCAGCGCAAGCGGGCGAGTGTCTCGAGTGCCGAAGCGGGCCAGAGCGTCAGGTCTGTCCTCGTCTCTCCACAAGCTTCTGCCTGCTCTTCGTAGCCGCTCACTCGAGACCACTTTGCTAACTTTGTAATCTCGCGACCCTGCTTGCTCCAGCTTTGCGCTGAAGCGCGTGCGAAGGACGGCCGTTCGCAAGGGAATGGTCATCGTCGCTCGGCCCGAGTCGGGCGAGCTCCCGCGCGCCGTCCGGCGGTTCGAGGGCCAGGTGCTCGTCCTCTACCACAACACGACGATCCAGCCGGGCTACCAGGCCGTTATGCACACCGGCGCTGTCCGGCAGACGTGTCGGATCGTCACGATGGACCACCCAAAGGGCCTGCTGCGGACAGGCGACCGCTGCACCGTCGTCTTTGAGTTTGTCTCCGCGCCCGAGGTGCGTTGCTTCCCGCCCTCGCAAGCCTCGAGCGCAGCCGCGTCAGTCCACCATATCGCTTTGCCTTTGACTGATCCCGTATTGTGCTGCTGCTTTGCCCTCCTCTGCTTGTCTGTTGTTGGCCCCCCCTCCAGTTTGTCAAGGAGGGCGACAAGCTGCTCTTTCGAGAGGGCAAAACCAAGGGCCTGGTCCGTCGTCTCCCGTCCTGTCCTTCTCTTCTGGTTGATCAGGAGCTCGCATCAACTCGCCTCTGACCGCTCGTCCCGCCCCTGCCTTCCCTTCCAGGGTGTCATCACGCGCGTCCTCGCCTGAGAGACCTGGCCTTCCCATTCGAGCCGTCCTCACCCCATTCGGATCCCGTGCCAGTCTCGCGCCAGCCTCCCCTCGCTCCCCTTCTTTCGGCGTCACACGAAACGGTCATCCTTCTCATCCAATCGCGTCCTTCCCGTCCTTCCCGAATGGCATGTCGTTCGCCTGCCTCCTCACACAAGCTGGACGAGCGCCCCTTCTGCTGTCTCAACCTCGAACGCCATGGCAGCTCACGCACGACGAGCACACACTGAGGGTTCGGCGGCCTCCTGCTGTCAAGTAGACGTGTCGAATCGGTTCGGCACCATCGCAACCTTGACCGGTGTACGCTCGTCACTTTCTCGCAATCTTTCCCATCGCAGCGCCTTTTCCAACCGCTTAAAGGGCCAAGGAGGACCACTGACAGGCCGCATTTTCTCACCATCTTCCTCGCACTGCCACTCCCGCTCCCGCCCAGCTCCTGTCCTTCACCACCTCAACTCTCGCTCCGTGCCTACCGCTCTCGATGTGTTCCTTCAGCAAGCACGCCCTCGCGGTCCTCGCCCTCTTCTCACTCTTTTCCTCGGTCCACGCCGCCCTCATCCAAGGTCCGACCGGAGTCGAGTACGTCAAGCGCTTCCAGCCCTCGGCCGGGCCCGGTTGCTTCTACCAGTGCCCCGCGCAGATCGGCTCGTTTGTCGTCCTCGACCCGCAAGGTACTGAGGTCCAAAACGGTATCCGGACCCGGTGCGACTACGTGATGTTAGTCCTCTGCTTTCGCTATCCTAGACTCTCGAGGGGCGCTGACCGGTCGACCTTTTGGTTATCCCTCCAGCCCAGGACAGACCACCGTCCAGCTGGTCTGCCGATACGACAGCATCACCGGCGCCAAAACCGGTGGCGGCGCTCAGTGCCCGAACGTTGCGACGCAGGTCTGCGAAGCCAAGAAGCGGCGCAAGCTCTCCAAGCTCGAGCAAACTATCAAGGACCGCCAGTACACGCCGCCGAAGGCTCGCCGCGCCGACGAGCAGTAAACTCACTTCAGTCGTCACGGTAAGCAGAATCCTTCTCTGCTCGTGCAATGTCGGCGGACACTGACAGTAACGCTCCCACTTCGCGACAGCGTGCTGCTCGCTCTGTCGGTCTCTTTCCCTCTCGGACCCTCCTCTCCATGCCACTGCTCGTGTACATAGCCTAGTCGTTAATACCTCTAATGGATTGCTGCCGACAGACGTGCCGTCTCGCCACCTCAGGAAGCGGCATAGGACCGCAGCGGCGCGAGAAAACCTCTGGCTGGCTGAACCGAGGACCGTCGACCAGCAAACATGGCAGAAGAGCGGAGGGAGGAGCTGGACAGAGCGACGGTCACTTCTTCGTCTCGCTGACTTCCCCGCGCACGAACTTGAACTGCCGAGCCATGATGGCCGCTTCGGCCCGAGTCCTCCGTCTCATCCTGCCGCCGCGGCTGCCACAGCTTGCGCCGCCCCGACCACCGCCGCTCTGGCAGACGCGAGCCGACTGGCTACAGTCGATGTCTTCGCCGAGGTAGCCCCCGTCGACATCGTCGTACTCGCAAGCGGCTGGCCTGTCCGACGGCGAGGCGTGACGCGTGACAGCAGTCAGGAGCCGCAGAGACGGGCAGCAGCACAGGCAGCAGGAGTGAACACGGGACGCACCCTCCTTCGAACGCGTAGTTGCACGCCGTCGTCACGCCGTTGTCGGTCCCCTCAGGCAGCGTCGGCGCGACGTTGTCCGGGCCGTAGTTCGGGCATTCAAAGTAGGTGGCGCTGACGCCTGACGGCTCGAAGCGCTTGGCCGCGTACGTGACGCCGGTCGAGCCGACGACGAGCCGGGCGCTGGCGGCGAGCGGCGAGGCGAGCAGCGTGAGAAGGGCGCCGAGGAGACGCGACAAGCGCGAGCGAAGGTTGGCGGGCATGACGGGCTTAAGCTCGAGCTTCGGTAAGAAGCGCGCGAAGGGGGATGACGAGGAACGAAATGGGGCTGGTCTGGCGACGGTGAGTGTCAGTAGGGAGCAAAGACAGCGGCTGAGAAAGAAGCAGGCAACGGGCAGACGGACAACAGCAGGCTTGCTCGCCAGCACGACGCGTGGCGCTACCAGACGATCGGGTTGAGAGACTTTACAGGAACGCCTCGTCCATCCGAGCCTGGACCCGCGCGAGGCGCTCTAGCTCGCCCGTGGCCAGAGCTCCCAGAGGAGCGCAGCAGAGACTGTGAGCGGTGCCGTCAGCATCGCGCTGGCCGCTGAGTGCGACCAGTCATGATTGGCCGACAAAGGCTCTTGACCTGCAACGAGCGAGCGAGAGGGCGAGGGGGAGGAGGGGTTATGGTCGGGCGGTCGGTCGCGTCGGCGCAGCAGGAGTCGGTCGACCTTTGAACTCTCTCGCCTGTCGACCGAGACGACGAGGAAGCAATCCCGAATCGATGCACAACATACGTTATCGAAGGGTGGTGTACAGCACCCGCGAAGAGCGGAGGCGAGAGAACAAAGAGCTCAGTCGTGGAAGGGGCACCCTGGCGATCAGGACGCCTGTGCAGGCTGGAGGAGTCTTCCTGTCAACCTCGCTAGGCGCGGGGCTTGCCTCGTCCACCGCCTCGTCCACCGGTGGTGCTGCCGCCTCGTCTCACAGCGATGCCGCCTCGTCCGCTGGTGCTACCGCCTCGTCCGCCGCTGATGCCGCTACGTCCGCCACCCCGGCCGCCACGTCCACCACCCCGGCCTCGGCCGCCGCCGTTGTCGCCGCGAACGGGGGCCTGCGGGGCGCACTCGGGCCGGTCGCCGATGTAGCTGCCATCGGCGTCGCTGTACTCGCACACGACGGCACTGGAGACATCGTCAGACGCAGAGGACGGTGTCAGCACAGGTGCTCCCTTCTCGCAGATCCGCTGGGCGACGTACAAGTCGGTGACAAAGTACTCGCAACGCGTCGTCGGGCCGTCGTCGATGCCCTTGAGCGTGCGCGGCGCAACCTCGTCTGGGCCGTAGGTCGGGCAGACAAACGAATTGCCGCTGCTGCCCATCGGGTCGAAGCGCTTGGCGGCGAGGCCGGTCGAGCTGTTTATGAGCCAAGCGCTCGCAGCGATGGGCGAGGTGAGGAGCGCGAGAACGGCCGCGAGCAGGCGCGAGAGGGGCGAGCGGAGCAAGGAGGGCATGGTGGTGCTCAATCTGGTCTGGGGCTGTGAAGGCTGGGAGAGCCTGCAGATGGGAAGAGCGAGGAGCGGTGAGCAGGGCGGGTGATTTATACGCTTAAACGAGGCAGCGGGGAGGGAACTGCTTGTGCAGGGGTCGAGGCTGGCATGCAAGGCCCCGAGTCGTCCTTCCGCCTTGGACGACTCGGCTTCAGGCCGTCGAGGGCACTGCGCCGCCGAAGGCTTTCCTCCCGCTAGGCCTCGATCATGTCCTGTAGGGCGGCAGGAGCGTGCTGTGCTTGGCAGGCATGTCCGTCGAGGCCGAGAGCCACGCTCGGGCCCTCGGCTAAAGGAGGTCTGCTGGCCTGCTTGGGCGGGCGAGCGAGTAGTGCGGGCCAGCCAGCATGCAGCACCTGTTCGGCCCGCTCGCATGCCAGAGCTGGACTGGGGCTTGGGAGGCAACGTAGAGAGCCGACTATCGAATTGCGAAGACCTCGTCAATCGATCCATCTGAGCCGGTCAGGCGTGTCAGTCTGAAAGCCGTCGAATCAGGCGAAAGAGTCGGTCGTGGTCGGGCGCTCGCCGACGGGACCTCGGCTGGCGTGGTCGACGACAGATTGGTCTCTCCCCACATCTCGCCTCGCCACCTCGCTCGACTTTCCTACGACAGACTTACAGAAGTCCAACTCGCCGAGCCGCAAAAGACCTCACCGACCGTCCCTGCTAGCGTGTGCGTTGCTCCGATGAGGTTGGAATGGACCTTTGGCTGCTGATGCTGCTCCGGCGTCGGTCGCCGCCAGTCGTCGCGTCGTCGTCCCGACCTGTCCGTGCTGCATCTCTCTGACCCGGCCTTGGGCTCTCGTCGTTCGTCTTGCAGCTCCAGTCGGAACCTCGCCAGCATCGACTCCTTTCCATGTCATCCTCTGGGCTGAACGACGGCAGTCTGCCGAGACCGCCACCGACGCTGCCGCCGTCCAGCTTGCGAGCATCCGGCTCGTCGGCGACCCTGCACGACCTCCTCAACTTTCCCTCGCCCAACTACGATGCGCCCCCTCCTCGGCCGCCACCGCATGCCGGCTCGTACGGCCAGCCGTCGCCCAGCATGAGCTTTTACACACCGTACCAGCCGGCGCAGCATGGGCCGCCGCACGGCTACGACCCGCACCAGCACGGAGGCTACGCACAGCAGCAGGCCGTCGCCTCGTCATCGACGGGCGCCTACCATGGCTCGACGGCGGGCTATTCCGGCTCGCTCGGCGGCTCGTATGATCACATCCGGCCGGCCGAGCAGAGGATGCGACGTGACTCGATCCCGTCATCGCTCGCGTCAGCGGACGACGGGCCGGCCGACCAGCAGCCGTCGGCGTCTCAGACGCCTGCGCCTCATCAGCAGCCGCGGCCGGCACAGGTGGTCGACGTGCCCGAGGAGGTCATCGCCGGTCTCGCCGGCCGACAGCTGACCGAGAAGAAGCGCAAGTGGCGAGCGAAAGCCGGCGTCCAAGGTCCTGGCAAGTCTTGGCGTAAGGGCCTCAAGGATGCCGACCGACCACCGCCGGCGGCCGCGCTCCCGCCTGCGCCCGAGCCTATGTACATCCCCACGGTTGAGGAGCCGCGCGAGGGTCACTACCTCGAGCCTGACTGGCAGAGCCCGCTGCCGCCCAAGAAGCGCAAGGAGCTGACGGAGAAGAACCGGAGCCGCTTTGTCGCAAGCGCGCCAGCGATCAAGTATAATCAGGCCTGGATCACGGGTGCGTCGGCCAGACTGCCGCACAGAGCGGGCGAGATCACCTGCTCACGCTCTTCTCCTTCCTGCGCTCGTCTCACAGCTGAGCCGCTGCTCAACAAGGGTGAGGCCAAGACGGCGCCGGTTCGGCGGTGGAGGATAGGCAACCGGTCGGTACGCTCGATCACGGGTCACCAGTGGCTCTCGAAGGGCGGCTGGGTCGGAGGTGCGTAGTCAGCTCCAGATATTGCCAGCCGCAGTTCAAGGCCTGACCTTTGACTCTTTGGCAATTGCAGAACAGGAGAGCGCCCTCGCGACGCTCATCCAGGAGCAGAAGATTGCGGCCGCGCAGGCCGCCGCTGCAGCCATGCCACAGTCGAGCCTCGCGACGCAGGCGACCTCGGCCTCCGGTACGCCGATGCCAGAAGGGCCCGCGCACCTTGCCCCGCCCGGCACTTCAGCCGGGACGCTTAGCCAGAGCCCAGCCCCTCAGCGATCGTCCAACGGCGGCCCGGGCGGGATGGGCATCGGCATGCCGCACGAAAAGCATCGGCTCTACGCCCTGACGCGCGAGGCCGAGAACGCCGCTCAGAGCGCCGGACCCTCCTCGCGCGAGGGCAGCGTGCTTAGCGTCGGCAGCGACGGGACTGGTCTCTGAGCCGCGGTCGATCGATGCAGTGCTCATCTTTCCCATACTCGAGCGATACAGCTTGCGACAGGCGGCGAACGGTCCAACGGGTCATCGGGCATTTCCGCCGTCTGGCGTCCCTATCGTCTCCTTTTTGGAGGCTGCGCGCTCGAAAGGCAGCAGCAGCAGGGCGGGCGCCCAGACGGACTCAGCATGGCGCGCCGAGCTTAACGGTCCTTTTGGTGTTCCGGGCGATGAGTGTGCTCATGGTCGACGTGAACGCTGTGTCCGTGCGTGAAGGATCAAGGCAACGTCAGCCACTGCCTTTCGTAACGGCACACGCGCGGGGACAAACAAAGCGCGGTCGATTCCGGGCAGCCTCTCGAGCGTGTCTTGGAGCTCCTGGCTGATGTCGTGCGAAACCTTGAGCGTGGTCGCGGGATCCATGACGATGTCGATCTCGGCGATGTAGTCTGAAGAGGGGGTGTGCAGGCCGCATAAGTGTCAGCGGCCTTTGCACGGACGAGCCAAATGGACAGTCAGGGCCTGACCCTCGCCGTTCGCATAGATCTTGACGGAGTCAAGAGCCTGAATGAGAGGCGAGAACGTCATGGACTGCGAGCGAGGATGCAGCATCAGCACGCGGGCTCGTCCCAGCTGCTGCGAAAGCGAGGCGGGCCGACCTTGTACGTAACAAAGTTGAGCATGTCGGTGTCGGCCGAGCGGCCTGCGAGCAGCGTAAACTGCTCAGAGACCGTCCGGATCCAGGCAAAGTTGACGCCGCAGGCGATGAGGATCTACGAGAGGACGAAGAGGGTCAGCTGTTGGCATGTCTGAGCATGCGAGCGGCGAAGCTCTGGGCGCACAGCTCCTGCGGGGTCGATCCACCAGGCAAGCTTGGCGCCGGCAGCGCTCGTGAGGATACCCATCGCGTTGACGGGCAGGTCGTTCCTTTATCAGCAGCAGGAATCGGCGCTCGTCAGCTCAGAGCGGAAGGCTCGAAAGAATAGGTCAACGTACCGGTGGTCCTCCCAAAGGACCCTGTGAGCCGTGCGATAGTCAGCGAGGGAGCAGCATTGCCACAGCAGGAAGTCGACGCACTGGACCTGCGACGACGACTTCTTGACGCTCCAGCAATAGCAGAAAAGCGCAAACTTGGTCGCTGCGAAGTTAATCCAAGCAGAGAAACGGTCAGCGAAGATGAGTACAGGCAGCTTCGTCCAGTGAACGCACCGAGCGCGATGCCGACGGCGATGAGGGATGGAATGTGGAGCTTGTCGTCGTCGTCCTCGGGCCGGTGAGTCGCGAGCGAGCGGATCGACTCGACGATGAGGATCTGGTTGAGACGTCGTCGGTCAGCTGCGCAACGGCGGAGACCGGCAAAACGGCACGCACGAGGTTGACGGAGATCATCTAAGCACACGGGGAATTCAGTAACTTGGCGTGACGCAGAGTGTTGAGAACCGAAGACTCGACGCACAAGAAAGCCGTAGACTACATTGCCAATCGTCTGGAACTTGGCGCCGCCCTGCGGCCATCTGAGATCGGACGGACACAGTGTCAGAGCCGTGAGGGCCGGCGCGGCATCCACGCGAGAGCTGGCTCGCCGCCCGCGCACTTCTTTGGGTCGGCCGTCAAGCCCTTCTTGTGCAGGCGGTTGAGGACGATGTTGGCGAACGGGTCAAAGACCGAATCGATCGCGGTCGCGAAGAGCGAGAGCGAGAGCGACGAGAAAGCGGCGTAGAGCTGCAGGACGGCTAGCAGGCAGTTGCAGATGAAGGAGGCGCGTATCGCGATCTTGACCTTGAGGGCAGAAGCGTCCTCCTCCTCCCGAGCCTCGGCCGTGTGTACAGCCATCGGCTTGAGCAGGTTGTTGATGTGCTGCTCGGCCGGGCGCAGGGTCGAGTCAGACGTACGTCAGCGACCGTGGGTCGAGTCAGAGAGAGGGAGCGAGGGAGCAGCAGCTGGGCTCGCGTCGGACGACGACAGGCAGGCCGGAACGACACAGTACGGACCTCATTCTGGCCCTCGTAGAAGGCGGCGAGCTTGCGGTTCCGGCCGTTACGGCCCTTCATGCCCTTGCCCGCCCGCTGGCGGACCGTCTCGAGGGCCTGATCCGACTGGATCTTGGGCTGGAGCAGGAGCGGGTCCCGCTCGCCCTCGCCCTCGCGCGAGGCGACGCGGAGGACCGACGGCCCACCCTCGGGGTCGTCGCCGGCCGAGGTCGTCGCTCGCGAGGCGAGGTTGCGAAGCTGGATGGTCGAGGTGCTCGTCATGGCTGACAAGAAGGAGATGGTGGTCGTTGTGCAGGAGGCAGGCGACCTTGATCCCGTTGGGCCGGGGCTGAGCCGGGCACAGCCATTTGCGCCCGGCGGAGGCCGAAGATGGCCTGAAGGGCGAGCTCCCCAACGGGGGCGTAGCATGGACGCCAAGGCGACGCAGCCGACACGCCCAAGTTCCCCCTCTCTCTCTCTCTCTCTTGCTAGATGCCGACACCGACATCGACAAATCGACAAAGTACTCAGCTCGCGCTCTGGAGGGCAAACGATGGCAGACAGACGCGGGCGCGCAGCATGCTCGACGACAACGAGACAAACACATGGCATGGCGAAGGGGGAAGGGATAGCCCTATCCTTCTCAGTCCATGAGGGCCGTCCTGCGGTCCTGGCCGAGTGCAGCGCGTCGATTGACGACGCCGCCTGTGGCAAAGGGCAGAGAGCAGGGCCGGTCAGCCGAGGTCCGTCGCCGTTGCCGACGTCGACAAGATCGACCGACGCACCGACAAACGACGACATTGCGTGCCCGTAAAAGGTGCCCGATCTCGCAAGGACTTCCTGCTCGAGGACGGCGACGACGTCGGTAAAGACGAGCGACCAGCTGCCTGCAAGTTCGCGCCGGTCGGCCGCCGTCAGCAGGACGCTGGCGAAGACGGCGCCTTCGGACCGGAAACAGGCGAGCGCGGTTGCGTTTCGCTCGTCCGTCGCTAAGTAGAACCTGAGCAGGCGCCGCAATCGTGTCAGTGTCTCAAACTTCAGAAGGACACAGGCGGTAAGGGAGAAGCTTACCGGTCGGTCGCGTGCGGGAGCGACAGAGCCGCCACCTTGCGTGCGGGCGAGTGCTGCGGCACGCTGTAGGGCACGAACGAGCCGTCTGCGTGGATCTCTTCGAGCGTTCTGGCATGAGTTTCGCATGTCAGCATGGCGCACATAGGCCGAGAGGTGCGACGGACGAGAGAAAGCCGCACCTTCCGCCACGTGCGAGCCCCTCCTTCACACGGGCGATGTGCCCCTCGGGCGTCGACGCTTGCACCCAGCCCGCGGTCTTGAAGTCGCCCCGCCGGGCATGAGCGCCGAGGAAGACCCTCCCACCGATCAGCTCCATCATTCGGTCCGCCATGCGGTCGGCGAGGCGCGTGAGCAAAAGCGGCGGTCGGAACGAGTCGAGAACGGCAAACGAGTAGGCGTCGCGCGCGAGGGCGGTCGTGAAGCGCATCTGGCCAGGCTTGCGGCCGCCGTTGTGCGTCTCGCCTGACAAGTGGAAGATCTGAAGGGGCAAAGGCCATCAGGTGCTGAGCAAGCTCTGCGAGGTCGGGGGAGCGCGCGGACTGACCTCGTGTGGCATGGCGTGGAAGTCGTCCCACCAACCGCGCAGGTCCTCGGTCAGCGAGGCCTCAACGTCGGGCTCGACGACCGACTGCGTCATCTCCATACCGGCGCTAGAAGGAATGTGGTCAAGTGACGAAGTCAGACACTCCTCACGCGCTCGCGCAAAGTCAACGAAGGAGGGTTAAACGGGACTGACACGCCGGCAAACGTCTCGAGCGGCAAGACGCCGACGGCCGCCATCCGACGCCGGAAGTCGGCCTCGGGCTCGTCCGGCTCAGCAAACTCGTTCCAGACGTCCCCCCACCAGCGAGCGCGCTCCTTCTTTTCGCCGAACCACTTGCGGACGGCGCGCTCGAGTGACTGATCCTCCTGCTCGGCAGCGTCCTCCTCGGCCGGCGGCGATGCGTCGGCCGGGGACGAGTCGTCTTGCATCGACGGTGGCGACGCCGGCAGCCAGTAGTCGGACGGCAGCCGGTCGACCCGCGAGATGTTGGTGTCGTACGCGTCTGGATCGACACGCATATACGTCGCCTCGTGACCACCGACGCCAACGCCGAGGTACCGCTCGCGCTCGAACTGGCCGTCGGTCCGCTCGCCGACGACGGCGTCGGCCGGGTCGAGCCCTCGGAGTCGGAGAAAGTCGGCGGTCGTGATGATGGCCTGCGTGACCTGTAGGCGATCGAAGTCGAGGAAAAGCTGTAGCGGGCCGAGAGGGCGGTCGAAAAGAAAAATCGGGCGAGGCGGGCGAGGTCGCAGGGAAGGTCAGCCTTACATGCACTCTCAGAGAAGAGCGGAGGAGCGGGTCTCGCACCTCGATCGGCAACAGCCAAGCCCACTGCTCATCTTCAGGCAGCCGGTCCCACTCATCCTTCCCCGTCGCGTTGCCGCGGTTGACCATCGGCGCCCAGTCGGCGCAGACGGCAAACGGATACTCGCACGCCCGGCCGACGACATGCGAGGGGACGACGAGCGTCCTGTTAAGCAGCCGCGCTTGGTGGGCAGAGGCTTCGAGGATGTAGCGGATGTTGTTCCAGCCGAGCCAGCTGCGGCGTCAGAGGGGGGCAAGAGAGAGTGATGGCCGTCAGCCTCCTTCTCGCAGAGCGCGGAGACCGATGGCGTAAGGAAGAGGGACGGACAGCGGCCAGTCGCGGACGAAGTACTTGCCGCCCGTCGACTGGACGATGGCTCGAGCCTTCGCGAGCCTCCTCTCCTCGTCCTTGACGCCCTCTCCCACTTGTGCACCGTCGGTGGCGACCGGCCGATCTAGCGAAACTGCCCCGTGCCCCGACGGCCGACTCGTGAAAGGCGGCGGTCCGACCTCCCAGCTATCGCCGAAGGCCGTCCCGCGGCCGACGTCGATCAAGGTTGACGCGCCGTCGAAGCCGCCGAGGATGGAGACGAGCGAGCCGACGCTGATCGAGCAAAGGAGCAGGCCGGCGACGATCAGGCAGCACGGGAGGTCAATTGACGACGGTAGGAGGGGCCGACGGCGACGTGGGCGTCGGCTGGAGGAAGCTGGATTGGGGAGCGTCGTTGTCGAGGACGTAGCGACCCGCTCGTAGTGCGGCCGCAGCTGATGGTGGATCGAGGGCAAGATGGACTGGCCGACCCTACTCGGCGGCGGTGTCGGGAGGAGAGGTATTGCTGCTGCGCCCCGTGAGGGAGAGGACGAGGGTGATCGGTCGGGCATGCTCGCTTGAATGATGGGCGACTGATGAGCAGGCGAGTGCGAGATGGGCGAGTGGGAGAGAAGCGACGCCCTTCGACAGAGAGCCTGCTCTGCGAGAGCGTCGGGGAGAGGCCAATCTGCAAAGCACGAACGCACGATAGGCCCATGCAAGGTCCGTCCGGCGACGTCAGCCCCTCTCGTCGTAACCGGTTTGAAAGGGTGAGGTCGGTCGTGGTCGGTATGGAGGGTTTGCTGCGCGACCCCGTCAAGGAGGTCGTGGCGGCCGCACGAGGCATAGAGGACGCACCTGCCGGCTAGGAGACGAAGACCTGGAGGTCGGCCAAAGGGAACTCTCGCTGGTCTCGCTGGTCGTCGAACTGGCGCGTAGCTTTGGCGACAGGGCGCGACAAGCCTTCAATCGGACGGGTAGGCTGCTGCTGCTGCTGCTGCCAGAGGCAGAGGGGGCGGGCGGGCGGGCGGGCAGGTCGAGGGTAGAGCGGTGACAGGTGCGCCTCTGGTCCATGACCGCAGCGGACCTGAGCGCGCGCGCGTTCGTTAGAGGCTCCCTAAACTGACCAAACGAGAGCAGAGAGGAAAGGAGAGGAGAGCCGGTGAGCGCCGGCTCGGGCTCGGCGGGGCCGTCCCGTCCGTCCGGGGGCACGCAGATCAGGATGACCGCCGGGTGACCGACCGGGGAGTCAGCGACGGGGTGCTCGCTGGCTCGAAGGGCACACTCTTGCTGGCTGACGCCGCCAGAGGGCCTGCTGCCATCCCATGGCCAGCGGGCTGCTCGACAGCGAGGGCTCATGGGCGAGCGTGTCTGCTGCTGCAACCGAGGATCCGGCCTGTCGACCTGTCGTCCAGCTCCCTCATGGCCGATGACGGTCTCGTAGCGCCGCCATGGCAGCCGGTTGAACAGGGCGGCCTCATCCGACGCTGCGGGTCATCGCCGGCGCCCATCGCTCGTCCCTCCGAAGCTCGCCCTCGGTCCCCGCCCCTGCTCCATCAGACGTATAGCAGGTCACTCGTTCCTTCAGCATCATGAGCGACTCTCCCTCGCCGCAGGTCCACTTCCTCGACATTGCCTCCAAGCTCGAAGGTCCGTCTACTTGCCCCAGCCGGCGGTGGCCCCCCGACTCGCGCGGCCGATCGACCCGTCCAACCCGCTAACCTTGTCGACCCGGATGCGATGCAGGCAGCGAGCAGTCATGGTCGCCCAACACGATGTGAGAGACTCACTCGACTCGCTCGCAGCCAGAGGAGGGGAGCTGACGCCAAACCCAACGGGCTTCGTCGGCCTTGCCAGGAAGACGCGGCTCGTCCTCAACTTCAAGCAGATCCCATACAGCACCTCGTACCTGTCGTACCCCGATATCAAGGCCGCCCTCGAGTCGGACCGCTTCCCCTCGAGCGGCTTGCTCAGTAAGGGCGGCAAGGGGCCTTGGACACTCCCTGCTGTCTGTCCTCCGACATCAGACGCAGGCGCCGACACAGCCAAGGAGAAATGCCCGGCGCTCAACGAGTCGTTTGCGATCGCGCTCGCGCTCGATGAGCGTTTCCCTTCTGCCGACGGTCGGCAGGTATTTCCTGACCGGCCGAGCATGGCCTTTGCGAGGGTCGTCCAGGGCCTCTTTGACGCGGGCATCACAATGAAGGGGTGCGTCCGCCTCGCATCTTACTTAGCTCAAGACTCAGACGCAAGCAGTCTGCTGGCTGACTCCTTGCCCATTCACGCTTCTGCCTCCAGCCTCACCCTCTGGGTCCGCTACATCCCCTCGCACCTCCTCGACGACCGCGGCGCAGCCTACTTCACCCGCACGCGAGAGGAGCGTTTCGGCAAGCCGCTCGACGAGGTCGGCACGCCCGACGACCGCTCAGCGGACCTCGCAGCACTCATCGAGGCGCTCAAGCCGATTACGTGGGCGCTCGATGCGGCCGCCAAGAAGAGTGGGCAGGACAGCTCGTCCTCACCCTACCTGATGGGCGGAGAGCTGCCGACGTACGCCGACCTCATCGTTCTCGGCTTCCTCGCTTGGGCCCATCGTGCCGAAGTCGCCGCGGGTGAGGCGATCGAGCCCCAGGGCGGCTGGTTCGGCCCGCTGCTCGACGCAGACGGAGGAGGGCTTGGTCGGCTGTGGAAGGCCGGAAGGGCGCTCGTAGAGGGCCAAGGGTTGGGCGTCGTTGAGTGGAAGGCTGGAACAGACTGAAGCGCCTGTGGCTGCTCTATAACCTGGTTACGACGGTGGAGCTCTACATGTTGCTACATCTAAATCAGACTGGAAGGGCAGGCTGTCAGTAATAAGAAGAAGGGGAGAGCTTCCAGCTCTTGAGCCGACTCACGCTCTATCCAACAATCAGGCGCCGAGCATGAGCGCGCGGCCACTCAGAGGCAGCACTCGCAGCAGTCCTTGCCCGGTATCCGACCCATCCCGCGCGGGCCAAGCCACTCCCGCCTCCGTTTAGCCCACAGCTCGTCGAGCGTCCGCTCCAGATCAAATAGGCCTTCTTCCTGCGCCAACGGCCGCATCTCGTCAATGATCTCGAGATCGCGCTCGAGCGCGCTGACGGGGAGTGAGTCGGGCAGGGCCTCGGTCGCGCGTGAGAGCGGGACGGGCGTCGTCGTCCCGGAACCGGCGCGGGAGGCAACGAGGTAGAGCTGGGCGAAGAGGGAGGCGAGACGAGCGACGCGGGCGTCGGAGGCTGAGGCGAGCGCTTCAGGTAGGGCACAGCCTGGGCAAGCGCACTCGAAGCCTGGCGCAGAGCGCGGTAGGAAGGGTTCACTCGTCAGCTGTCGGAATGCTCGCGCCAGGCATGAGAAGAGAAGACCCACCAAGGACGTCCAGGGTCTCGGCCTTGCGTTCGGAGATCGACTGATAGTACGAGTCGAGGTACATCCAGCCCTGCGTGCAGCGCGGAGAGGAACGGGGTCAGCGAGGTTTGAGGAGGAGGGTCAAAGGCAGGGGAGGCGCGGCTCACCAGCTCCTCGCCCTCAGCGATGTCGCGCCCTGCCCAGAGCCTGATCACGCCGTCCTTGGCATCCCAAAGCGGTCGAGTCAGGTTTGGCCGGCAGCTCGAGTTGACGCGGCTGAGGAGCGGAAAGAGGCCGCCCTGGGAGAGGCTCGTCGAGACGGCGTTCGTCTTGAAGACGGCGTACGGCGGCGGCAGCTCGGGGTGCGTGTTGGCGAGCTCGAGCATGATGCGCTTGTCCGACTCGGGATGCGGCGCCATCAGATCGGTGATTGCCCGTCTATGCGAGAGCCGCAAGGTGCAGGATGTCGCAGAATACCATGAGCAGAGGAAGCGCAGCGGGTCAGCTCAGCGAGCCCTCAGGCAGTCAGACCGCTGCCGGCGCGAAGCGACGGACCCGATGGCAACGTCAAGCGCAGAATAACCCTTGGCCTGCTCCTCAACAGAAGGATCAACGTCGACCTGGCGCGAGAAGAGGAAGGCCGCTAGCGGAGCGTCGCTGGGGGCAGGAAGGGCGGGCGGGTAGGCGTGCACGTCAGCGTCGGCTCCCGTTGCGAGCTGCTCGACCAAAGACAGCCGGCGGCGGACTGACAAGCGGAAGAGCGGTGCCTCTTCAATGACGAGCTCGCCCTTAGTTATCGACTGGGTAGCGATCGCACCGAGCTCCTTGAGTGGGATCGGCTTGACAGCAAACAGACTGGCCACGGAGGCAGGAAGGGAGCAGGGCAGAGTCGTCAGTTCGACGAGCTCGCAGCCGACGGGAGCCGAGCGGGTCGACGGACCGGTGCGGCGGGATCGAGCTCGGTACCGGGTGAGGCGTGCGGTTTGCAGCAGAAGCTGAGCCGGTCATGCTGGCTGGATGTTTGAGTAGCTGGAGGAGACCGTCGGGCGGGAGGCGAGGGGCGGTCGTCGTCGTCGAGGTTCAGGTCGTCAAAACTCGACCAGCTGACACTCTCGGGCGCTGGCGCGCAGGCTGGCTGGCCCCTTTAAGCGGCGCGCGCGACGCGGACCCGGCTCGTACAACATAGAGCATCGTCAGAAAAAGGCAGAGTCAGAGCGCGGGCAAAACTGGGGAGGTGACGTCTATTGGAGGGGAGGAGGGCGAAAGAGGGAAGCAGATTGGTGGTCGGAGGCGTGCAAGTCTACTGTCCAGGTTCCGGTCTATGTCGGCGAGCCCCCTCGGCCCTCAATGCACTGCGCCGTCGTCGCCCTCGGGCGGGAGGTCGTACAGCAGGCTGCCCAGGCCGACGTCGATCAGGTCGAGCCAGCGACCGAGGTCAATCGCCGTCCGCTCGAGCTCGTGATGGACGTCGTTCGCTGTCGCGAGACGATTGTAATCGAGCGGTCGCAAGGGCGGCTGGCCATCGTACGAGAGACCCATCGTCGTTGTTGTCGTCGCCTCTTGCGACGGCTGTCGTCGATGCTGCTGCTGTTGTTGTTGTTGCTGCAAAGATCCCATCGGAGGCGAGGCCGGTCGGTTGCCGGCAAAGTAGGCTTGACCCGCGTGGCCGTACGAGCTCGGGCTGGCCCCGCCGCCGGGGCTTGCATGCGCCGCGGCATGCAAATTCGACTGCGAATGCGAGTGGCTGAGGGGCGACGGCAGGGGAAGAAAGTTGAAGCGATTGACCGTGCTCGAGTGAACCGAGGGCGAAGGGGGTAGCAGGTCGTTCTGCCCGGCGGCCGGCATAGGCGCCATCTTGAGGACGTCCTTGAGGCTGCCGCCCGTCGGCTGCAGGTGAGGCGTCGTCGCGCCATACCGCCCGCTCGGCGGCATGCCCGACGTCGGCGTCGGAGGCGGCAAGGGGTACGGCGAGGTGAAGCCGTCGGTATGCTCGCCGCGGCTCATGCTCCGGTTGCGCGAGCCGCTGACGACGGTCGCCCCCGTCGTCACGAGGGCCGTGTTGTTGCGCGAAATCGCCGGCCTTGGAACCGGCGACGGCAGAGCCGGCGCAGGTGACGTCTCCATGACGGCGACGCTGGCCTGCCTTGCGATCGAAGGCCGGCGGACTCCTGGCAGGCCGCGCAGGGGCGACTCGGATCCGGAGCGGAACATAGCCGAAGGAAACTCGGGTGGCTCGAGCGGGAGATGCAGCTTGCGATCCCGGACTTGCGGCGACGATGACGAGCTGGAGGACGACGCCGAATCAATTGAAGCTGTCGGCCGGTGCCGCGCACGAGAAGTCGATGCGACGGGCGAGTGAGCTGCAGCGCCGGGGCTCTCACTCGACGGACCTGAGCCATTGAAGGCTGAGGCAGAGGGGATGGTGATCGTCGGCAGGCCCTTTGTCGACCGAACATCCCGATAGGTGGCCGTACTCAGGCCCGAGCTCGAGAGCGAGGAGGTGAGACCAGAGCTCTCGCCCGGCGTCACCGGCGCCCCTGACGAGGACGACGTCGAGGCGGTGGACCGATCTCTCCGGTGTTGGGGCCGTATGCCGGCGCTATAGGTCTCGCTCGGACCCGCGCCATTGAAGGCGTTGGGTCGGATCGTGCTCGTGCGCGACTCGGGCTCGTTGTCGTCATAGCGGGGCAGATTGAGCAGCGCACTTGACGAGGGCGAGATGCCGCCATTTGACGGGCCGGCACGAAAGGGATCTGGCGTCGGTGCCGGCGCGTTGGCGTCCTCGAAAAGATGCCGGAGCGAGCGTGGGGCGGTCACTGGAGTGGTCGTGGCCGCGGGTGTCGGAAACTCTGTCGACGGCCCACCGTTCTCGCCCGGGCGGAAGGTCTGTCGCGCGGAGGGTCAGTAAGTTACTCAGCCGAACGAAGGGGGTTCTGGCACTAACGTTAAAGTGCCACGAATCGTCCGGATTGCCGTCAAGGCCAAATTCGGACACCGCGCCGTCGCCGTACATGGACATGACGAGACTCGTGCGCTTGTTACCGCGCTCGCGCCACGCGTCCATCCGGCGCAGGAGCTCCCTCAGCGGTGCGAGCGGCTGCTTGGCTGAAGCCTTGATCCACTTTGACTTGAGCAGATCATCGGCTGAAAGCCGCTGGGGAGAGAGACAGACGAAGGAGGGTCAGTCAGGCGCTAGGCTGATGGCAGCAATACCGTCTGCGCAGGTGCACGAAGAACCGACCTCGTCTGGCTTCTCGTTCAGGCAACCGGCGATAAAGTCGCGCATCTCTCGTGACCAGCCGCCGTTCTCGGGAAGCCTCGGCGGCTTCTGCTTGGGGATCATCATGATGGCCCGCATGGCGTCCTCCTTGGCGAGCGGCGGCTCACCGTTCTCGTCGGCGACCTCGAGCACGGTTATGCCGAGCCCCCAGATGTCGGCCTTGGTGTCGTAAGGCTGGCCGAGGATGACCTCGGGCGCCATCCAGTAGGGAGTGCCGATGAAGGTCGTCCGCTTTGACGTCGCCGAGGACGAGAGGAAGAGCGGAGCCGAGACGCCGAAGTCGCACAGCGTGACGCGCGGCTGCGAGTTGAGCAGGACGTTGGCGGCTGGAATCGGCGTGGCAAAGCGAGACAGAAATTAGCTCCCTCTCGAAGCCATCACAGCTGGCCGAGTTGCCAGGCATTGGTCGGCACGCACCTTTGATGTCGCGATGAATGATGCCCATCCGGTTGAGGAACGAGAGCGCCGTCAGGACCTCCTTGGTGATCAGGACAATGAAGCGCTCCTCGATCGGGCCGGCCTTGCGCTGAGAGCCGAACGAGGATGAGAAGGAAGAAGTTGGTCAGCTTGAGCTCTCAAGCTAGCTAACAGCGCGCAACCTCAGTGCAGAGGCGCGGGTGGTGAGGTGCTCGAGTAAGGAGGCCGGGCTCACGAGGGTCCGCAGGCTGCCGCCGTCGGCGTAGTCCATCGCGATCCAGACCTTGGGACCCTCCATCCAGCAGCCAAAGTAGCGGGTGACATTGTTGCGGTCGGCGTCGCCGTTCTTGGTCATGCTCTGGAGCATGCCGACCTCGTGCTGGATCTCGGCCGTGTCGTCGTCCTGGGTGTCTAGGTCGATCACCTTGAGCGCGAGCACGAAGCCCGTCGGCTCGTGGACGGCCTTGTAGACGGAGCCGTAGGCGCCCTGGCCGACCTTGTCGAGCCGGCGAAAGAGGCGCGACGGGGGCGCATCGCGCGGGATCGACGGCAGCGTCTGCAGGAAGGCCGTCTCGGAAGGAAGGGGTGCCATGGCTCACGGGCGCATGAACGTCGGGACGCTCGGAGCGACGACGGGCGAAAGAGGCGCGCGCGCGCGGGCAAGCGCGTGGCAGAGCCGAGGCGCAGCAGGCCCACCGCCTAACGACAGAGATCTGTCTGGAGGCTTGCTTGAGCAGAAAGGATTTCGCAAGTTGAGCTCAGGACGGCAGTCCCAGCTGAACGCATGTTAGATAGTCATCGACTGCGCCCGGCCTGTGGGTTCGCGGGCCTTGACGCGCTCCTGGAGCTCTCGACAGCTCCTTCGGTGCAAAGATGATGCGCTTGCCTCGGCCCCTGCTCAAATCACTTGCAGTACGTCTGACGACCTCATCGGCTCGTCCGGCAAGTCATTTGACAAACCGCGCAGAAGGACAGTGGTGCTTGGGGGGGGACCGACGCAAGTAGTAGTCGGAAAGGTGAAAACGAAGAACAGGGCGAGTCGGCACCGAGCGTCCGGTGACGAGCGCAGTCGGCGGTCAGACATTGGACGAGTGGCTAGCGCGAACTTCCGAGTCATCTAGTGCGTCGCCTTCTGCTGGAATGGTTGAAGGAGTGTAGAAGCGTCGTAGCGTCAGGGTGCGAGTGAAAAAGGCATTGCTTCGGATGCGTGCGCACTTTGTGGACCTCCTTCTTAGCAGAGTGCGAAGCGCTGTCCTTTGCGTCCTGGGGAGGAAGAGAACGAAGATTCTGATTAGCCGTCGTTGAGATGTGTTGAGGTGCAAGAGATGAAGGTAGTCGCACGGTCATGGCGTCGACGGCGGCCGAGGCGCGCGTCATGAGCGGTGCGTTGGGGTCCTTGGCGACCTGCGGGAGCGAGCGATAGTATAGGAGCGAGCGAGTAGACGAACGAGAAGGTGTCTCCGGTCAGCTGGCTGGCGACAGGAGGGCAGAGGTGCGACAGTCGACTGACCTCCTTGTTGGCCTCCTTCGAGGTGTCGGAGGCCTTCTCGAGGACGGTTTCCTTAAGCTGGTTGGCGACGTCTGGACGGATGACGTGGGCACGTCAGGGTCAGTCTTGACGACCGCCGAAGGAGATCGGACGGGCGACAGGGTGGGCTGCGATGAGGGTTCGAGCGAGGTGTCCGACAGGGGCCGTCGGGCTGGGCACCGGAGCGACAGGTGAAGGCGCGAAGGGGGGGGGGGGTGGGTGGCGACGTACTGGTGGCGGTCTCCATGTTGTCGGTTTGAGAGGACTCGGTGCTGGAGGAGCTGGCAAGAGAGAGACCGGCGGAAGGGCTGTGATGGGCGAGGTGACGGTCAGGAGGAGAAGAGCGAGAGGCCAGCCCTCGCCTTCAACGAAGGAGGCGCCACGAGAAGGCCAGCTGGCCGCGCAGCAAGACCCATAAGTCACATGTCGGCGGTCGCGCCGTCGACGTCAGCGAAAGGGGCTGTTGCCGATGCTCCGGCCGGCAGCGAGCGACATGTTATCAGCAGCACTGTTTGGAAGAAGGGTGGGCCGGCCTCGAAGCAAAGGTAAAGTTGGGCTGAGTGCCGTGTGCAGGATCCAACCGCCCGAGAGGGGGGCCGTCGCTGACAAGGGAGGTCCAGGCTGGCAGACGGCACATCCATCGCGGCGGACGGAAGACAGCAAGGCGTTGGCCCTGCTTGCATCGGATGCCCGCCTTTGACCTCTACCTTGACTCGGGAGGAGAGGGCTGTGGGTCGTGCCTGAGCGCGTGCAGTCTGCGCTGCCCGTGACGCGTCCTCCCGAAAGCACCGAGCAGGCGGCGCTGAGCATCCTTCCAGCCGTGAAAGCATATTGCTCAAAGTGCACGTCGATCTTGAAGCGACCGAAACACACGGTCAGGCTTGCTTGGAAAGACCTGAGAGAGCGTTGACGGCGAGGACGATGGCGGCGCCGACACCGCCGACGACGGCGGTCGTCGTCGCAATGCTGACGAGCGACTGCTGGAAGCCTGCGAGTGTTGGAGACGGAGGTTCAGCCGCTAAATTTCGAAAGTGGGCGTGTCAGAAAGGATGAAGGCTCGACTGACGGGCCTCCTCGTCACCAGGACCGTCAGCGACCTCGATCCGGATCCGGCGCGGGAGCTCGACAGCGAGGGTCTTCCAGCCGTCGTCCAAGACGCGCGCAGAGTGCTGAGTCGCGCTTCCCGGGAAAGTGTTGATGGAAAAGGTGATTCGTGCCGGATCGATGGGTCGCAAGTCTGGGAAGGCGGCGAGGGTTATTCGGAGAGCGTCCTGCCAAGCAGCAGGTGCAGCCGTCAGCAACTCGGTTCGAGCTGTTGCAGCCTGGCCATGGCCGCGCACACCTCTCGACTCGTCGCGAGCGCTCCTACAACATCCTCCGCACTAGCGACGAGCGGGTAGCGTGGCCGGAACTCGTAGACGACGGCGCCTCCCTTCTTGGCCGGCCGACGGCGCTCTGCCGCCTCGAGCCGTGCAGCCTCGTCAGCAGCCCGGGCGGCCTCGTCCGTGGCGGGCTGGATCTGGAACGTCGGCCGGCCGTCGAAGCCGCCTCGCTCCTCGCGGACGAGATGTGTCCGGCCGAACTGGTCGGTGAGAACATGCAGATGTGTTCCTGACGGCTGCTGCTGCTGCTGCTCGGGGGCGTCGCCAGTCATCTGCGGCTACCCACTCGACGTTCTGTCCGAGCCCCGGCTTCGTCCCAGGCGTGTCCAGCTCATGCTCGTCAGCCGCCTGCAGAGGTCAACTGAAGACGGGGAGGTACATACTTGTGCGACGAGACGCCGGTTCTCTCTGGTAGAGGCGGCATGGCCGTTGAGCGAGAGCGAGCAAGCACGCTCGTGCGCTGGCAACGATCGCTGGCAGTCGTCGGTCTTCTCCTAGCCCTGCCTCTGGTGAACACTGTCCAATCTACTTTGCTCAACTCCTCGGGTCATCAGGGCCACAGAAGCCGTCCATGCAGGCTCAGACTGTCAAGCTGGGCGGCGAGTCAAGATAGGAAGGAGCATAGATGCAGATTGTCCGCTCGACATTGAGCAGCTGCTGACAGGCCGCCCTGCCCTTACCTCGACCCGAGCCGGATGACGCCCGCCGCCTCGAGTTTCATGATCTTCTGCCGGATCAGGGGCGACTTCATGTGGTCCTGGAGCGCACGCGGGTCCGACTGGGCCTGCTCAAGGATGTTGCGCATAACTGAGGCGAGGAGGAGGGGCATGAGGCGTGTCAGTGGGCGGGTTGGCGTGCGAGGGAATAAAGAGCGGGGGCAATGACGCACCAGGGTCTTGCATGATTTGCTGTGGAGGGGAGACAGCCGTGAGAGCGGCAGGGGGGGTGTCAGAATTATGTGCGATGCGGCGAGCAAGTAGGAGCGACAGAGTCGAGCACTTACCGCGACCTCAGGATCTTTCATCGCGCGCTCGAGCGTCTGCTGCTCGGTCTCGCCCGCGCGCTCCTGCTGCTGCAGCTCGTAGCACTTGCGGATCTGCGTCTCGATCTCGCGCGTGTGCTTCTTGTCGGCGTCGGCGTCGGTCGCCTCGGCGCAGGCCTCGATCGCCTTGGTGTAGTCGCGCATGCCCGAGAGGACAAGCGATTTGCGGATGTAGGCCTTGACAAACTTGGGGTCGAGCGAGATGGCCGTGTTGGCGTCCTTGAGTGCCTCGGGCAGGGCAGCGAGCTTGGTGTAGGCGGCTGTCAGGCAGCCGAGGCACGGTTGGTCAGGACAAAAAATCGACGGCAAAAGCGTAGGAGGAGAACGACGCACATGCACGGTTGTTGTAATTCTTAGGGCCCGAGCTGCAAGCGCAAAGAAAGAAATCGGCGTCAGCTGAGGCTGCTCGAGGGTCCGAGTCGCGTCAGGCGGAGGACGCACGGCAGCCGCTTGATGGCCTCGCTGTAGTTGCGGACGGCGCCGACAAAGTCGCCCTTCCGGAAGAGGTCGTTGCCGGCCTCGCGGGCCTCCTCCGCCTTGGCCGGGTCGATGTAAGCGGCGACATCGCGCTCCTTCTTGGTCTTCTCGACGAGCCGGAGCTTCTCGAGGATCTCGGGCGTCCGGTGCTCGGTCAGCGACTTGTTGAAGAATTTGATGGCGCTGTCGAGGTCGTCCTTGGCCTGGTACGAGGTACCGATCCGGCCGTAGGCCCTGCAACGTGAGCAAGAGGGGAATGAACGCGTCAGCCGTCGTCGATGTGCAATGCCTACAGGCCCAGCCAGAGCGGGCACCTACTTGGCAATCATCTTGTAGTCGGCCCGGAGCTCACGGCCCTCGTCGGCAGCCTTCTCGCACGTCGCAATCGCCTTGTCAAACTCGCCCTGCTCGTAGAAGACGGCTGTACACGGAGAGAGGGGAGAGCAGTCAGCTCGCGGCCCAACCAGCATCAACGGAGGAGAGATGGGGGCGTAGGTACGGACCTGCCAGGTTGGTGAGGAACGAGATGTCCTTGGGGTAGAGTTCCCAGGCCTTCTCGTACTTCTCGATCGCCTCCTCAAACCGCCGAGCCTTGTAAGCCTCGTTGCCAGCCTTCTTGACGGCCTCGGCCTCGGTCTTCTTCGATGCCTCGTCGTCGACCTCCATCGGCTCGGCCTCGGGCTCAGGTTCGGGCGCCTTGGCCTTGGGTGCCGGCGGGGGGGGCGACGCCTTGGGAGGCGCAGAGGACGACGACGACGAGGAAGCAGCAGGGGGAGGAGGAGGCGGGGCGGAAGCCTCCGGGTTGGTCGGGTCGAAAGCGCCCTTGTCGGCGGTGCCCTCGGGCCGGTCAAACGCCTGGAGGTCGACGCCCATCAGGACGCCAATGACCTGGATCATGCGCGGGTCCGAGAAGGCCGTCGCCGAGAGGGCCGGGTTGGCCTGCATGTCGCGCAGCTTCTGCATGAAGGCCGGGTCCGAAAGGAAGCCCTGCGTCTTGGGGTTCGCGGCGAGCTGGCGAGGGGCACGGGCGAAGCACAAGCGCACGTGGGGTCAGCGACAGTCAGTCGGTGGCGGGACCAGCCGATCGAGGCACACCTTGGCGATCATGTTGGGGTCCGAGAACATCTTGCCCATCGGGTCCTCGCCCTCGGCGGCGTCCTTGTCCTGAGCCTTCTCGACCTCGGCAAGGCCGCGCTTCAGGATGGCCGATTCGGGTTCAAGCGTGAGGCCCTGCTTGAAGGCCTCGATCGACTCGGCATAGTCGCGCAAGCCGTGGAGAGCCGAACCCTTGCGCGAGTAGCCCTTGGAGAAGGACGGGTTGAGCTTGATCGTCTGCAGTGTCGAGGGCCGAGCATGTGGTCATCAGCACACGCCCGCGTGAGGACCACAGGGCAGCGAGCGCCGGTTTCTTCGGCCAGACGCACCTCCTCGGCGTCGGTCAGGGCCTGACGGTACTCGCGCTTGCCGGCGTAGGCGGCCGACCGGTTCGAAAAGAGGACGTGGTTCGTCGCGTCGAGCTCGATGGCCTGAGAGAGGGAAGGAGGTGGAGGTCGGCGTCAGCGCGGTCGGGAGTGCGAGATCCCCAACCCCTCGAGGGAGCTTCCGAACGCCGCACCTTGGTGAACTGCGTGATGGCCTGAGAGGTCCAAACAGAGCGAGAAAGTCAGCGAGCCGAGCTGCACGAGCGACATGAGCGATGAGCAGCAACGGACGGACCTCGTCAAAGTCCTTTGCGGCGAAGGCCTTGTTGCCCAGCGCCTTGAAGTCTTCGGCCTGCAGCAGGTCGTACGCTTCAGCTCGGGCTGCCTCCTGCTATAACCTCAAGACACACGGGTACGTACGGTCGACATGATCAGGGAGTAGCAGGTCTGGGTTTGGAGGGAGATATGAGTTGTGTAGAGAGTCGAGGTCGAGGTCAAACCGAGTCGAGATGGCCCCGGGCGGCGGCCAAAAGTCCGTCGGCGCCTGCGCGTTTCGAGCAGGTTCGCCAGCGACGACGATAGAGCACTCGGGGACAGCCCGGCAAACCCCAAAGCCAACACTCGATCTGCCCGAGCATGCACGTACGTCCGACGTAGAGGATAGCGCTCAACGTGTGGATATAACCGCTGACGAGCATCCTCGTCGCTCGCTCGCCCAGATCGCCGTCGAAGGCTGCTGCCACGGCGAGCTCGACGCGATCTACGCCTCGCTCGCCCGGGCCGAGCGCGAGCACGGGACCAAGGTCGACCTCTTGCTCATCTGCGGTGACTTCCAGGTGCGTCGGCCGCGGACGCGCAGAGAGCCGGCTGAGTGCAGAGCGATGCGCTGTGCTGATGGGTTGTCCGTCCATGTCGCTCTATCTCCCTCCCGATCCGCACGCGCAGGCGCTTCGGAACGAGCACGACTTTGAGTCGCTCGCCGTCCCGCTCAAGTTTCGCAACCTCGGCTCGTTCCACAGCTACTACACGGGCGCAAAGGTCGCGCCGCTGCTGACGATCATCATCGGCGGCAACCATGAGGCGTCAAACTACATGTGGGAGCTGTGCGTCCAGTCGAGCTACTCGACCTGCGCGTGCGCGCGCTCACGGTTGCGAGACCCGACCCGCTGACTGGGTTCCTGCGGCCCTCAGCTATCACGGTGGCTGGGTCGCGCCCAACATCTACTACCTTGGCACGGCCGGCTCCGTCCTCGTCAACGGCTTGCGCATCTCGGGCGCGTCGGGCATCTACAAGTCGCACGACTATCACAAGGGTGAGACGCCCCCATTCACCTGGCACTCCCCGCGAGAGCCGACCAATGTTGAGCTCGGCTGATACTCGCCCGTCCCTTCCTTCACTCGTCGCTCACAGGCTTCTTCGAGACACTCCCTTATGACCGGTCGACCCTCCGCTCGTGCTATCACATCCGGCACCACTCGGTGACGAAGCTCATGCTCCTCCCGCCCTCGCCCTCGCCGAGCCTTCCTCCTCCCGCCCTCGCCCCCTCGCCTTTCCCCCCGTCTACTCATCCCTCCATCTTTCTCTCGCACGACTGGCCGCTCTCGATCGCGCCCGAGGGAGACCTAGCTGGGCTCCTTAGGAGGAAGCCCTTCTTCGCCGACGAGATCCGGGACGACACGCTCGGGAGCAAGCCCCTGCGCGAGCTGCTCGAGCTACTTCAGCCAAAGTGGTGGTTTGCAGCCCATCTTCACGTCAAGTTTGCAGCGCTCTGGAAACATGGCGAAGCCGGACGCGGTCGGCAGCAGCAGCAGCAGCGGAGTGGGCTGGCAGGTGGGCGTCAGGCCGGCCTGCCACCACGGCCGACGGCCGCCCAGGTGACGGTCGCTCCGGTCAAGAATCCGGACGAGATCGACCTCGACGACGACGATGACGTGCCGGTCCCTACGCTGCCGGCGCCTGTCGCGAACCCAGACGAGATCAGTCTGAGCGACGACGACGACGATGCCATGGTGGCGACCGCGCCCTCGGCCGCTGCGATCGACCGGACGGCCGACAAGGTCGAGGCAGTCGAGACGCTGGAGCTGATCGACACGTTGACTTCTGCGTCTTCGACACCGGTCGAAAATCCGGATGAAATAATGCTCGACGACGACTTCATTGACGAGGAGCCCGAGGGGCACGTGCACCACCACCATGGCTGTGCGGCCGAGCCGCCGGCGGCAGGTCTACCGCTGGCTGCGGGTCTCGCAGCTGGCTTGCCAGCTAAGCCGGTAACGAGCGCTGTGGGAGGCGCGGCGGGCGATGGCGTTCCCAGCGGCAGCGGGAGTGGGACGACCGGCACCGGCGCAGGCGAGACGGTCGAGGACGGCGTCACGCGCTTCCTCGCGCTCGACAAGTGCATGCCGAACAAGGACTTCCTCCAGGTGGGCTCTTTCGCTCCTCAGACCTTCAGCTTGCCTGCCTCGAGCTGATCCCGTTCGCCCGTCGCTCTTTGTAGATACTCGACCTGCCCTTCCCGCTCGAGTCGCCCACTGGCGGTCCCCCCTCGCTGACGTACGACCCGCACTGGCTGGCAATCACGCGCGCCCTCCACCCGTTCCTCTCCACAACCGTCCAGCAAGCGCGGATGCCGTCGATGGCCGAGCTCAAGGCGCGTGCGGCGGACGAGCTCGAGTGGGTCGAGGCAAACGGGATGGGCTATGACGAGCGTGGGCAGGGCAAGGTCAGGATCGACGAGGTCCAGTCGTTCTGGAAGACGGCGCCGGGACCGGGCGAGCCTGGCGGAGGACCCGGTACGTCTCTGCCCGTTTGACTGAACCGAGAGAGTCGCGGGACTGACCGAAACATAACTTGCATCGACGGCCGCGCCAGCCAACTGGTATACGAACCCACAGACGGTTGCCTTCTGCGAGATGCTCCAGATCCCGAACCGCATCAACCCCTTCCCGGCCGGCTTCCAGCCGCCACCGCTACCGTTCCCGTCGCGTTTCTCGACCTCGGCACCGGCGCCTGCTCCGGCGGCAGATGCAGTTACAGTGGACGTCGGGGGCGAGGGGGACGCGCATGCGCCTACAGACGCGCCGGCGGGCGAGGGAGAGCAGACGGCGGACGACAAGCAGGCCGGAGCGGAGGGAGCGGCAGCGCCGCAAGCGCCTGTCGCAGACCACGGCGGCTCGTGATCTCATGCACGATCTTGGAAGGACTTTGCGCCGAGGGTGATGCCAGCAAGTGAGTGCCGTGGCGTCGGCAGGTCGAGCTGTCGGAAGCGCACGGGTCGCTCGGCACGCGTCGCTCACCGGCGGCCTTCATGACAACCGTCCGACCGCCGCCAGGATCTCCCTGCGCCCCGCCCACCACCTTTTTCTCTCTAGCGTGCTACTCAGTCCATCGCGATGCCCAAGCGGGTCGACATTAGCGACTCGGACAGCGATGTCCTGGTCATGGACTCGCCGCCTCCCCGTCCGCGCTCCTCCTCATCGGCCGACGACGATGAGGACGATCCGCTTGACTCCTTCTCGCCTCCGCCTCAGCCAGCTGCCGCTTCCGCGCCCGCTGCCAGCAAAGGGAAGGGCAAAGCGAGGAATGTCATCGTGACCAAGTCGGCATCATCGACACCTCGTGCCGGGCAGGCCGGCTCGAGCTCGAAGGCGACCCCGCAAAGCGCCGTCAGGCGGCTCCCTCCGCCTCAGCCGGTCCACCACCGCGCGACGCCTGCGTCAGCCGTCTCGAGCTCGGGCCGCTATCAGAGCGTAGCAGCCGACTCCGAGGGCGAGTCCGAGTACTCGCCGGTGAAGCCGTCGACCTCGAAGGCTGGAGCTGCAGCAGCAGGGGCGACTAGCTCCGCCGGGCGGACCGTGCCCAAAGCCGCCGCCGGCCGGGCTTCCTCGCAGGCCTCATCCAGCAAGAAGCCCTCGTCGACCGCGAGCAGCAGCGCCGCCACCGGGCGGAGCGCCAGCGGCAAGGGTAAGCAGGCGGCCGGCAAGGCCAAAGCTCAACCTAAACCGCCTGCTCCGAAGCCGCCGAAGCCTCCGCCGGCGCCCAAGCCCAAGGCTCGGCCAGGTTGGAAGGGCTATGCTGAGCCAGGAACGGTTGTCGAACCTCCTGTGCCGAGCAAGGGCTACCTCTCGGGCCTCGATATGCTCTGGCAGCAGGGCATGTTTGACCCGTTCCAGGACGGCGAGCCGCTCAAGAAGAGCCTCCGGAGCGGACGGCAGGTGCGCAACCCGTCGGCGCGCTGGGGCGACGACGAGCCAGAGGAGACGGACGAGCACGAGCACGCCGAGCAGCAGCAAGATCCAGCGGCATCCGATCGGCACGAGAATGATCACGGCTCAGTTGTGCCGAACGACGGTGGACACGACTACACCGACGCCGACGCCAACACAGTCGCCGAGCTCTCGCGCCGGGCGCAGCAGGCCACGGCCGACGACGACGACCACATGGAGGTCGAGTCCGCCGACTACGCCGGCGGCATGACCTTTGAGCCGGACGAGCAGACTATCATTTCCCCCCCGCCGGCATCGGTAAGGCCGGAAACTGTCGCTGCATCCGCTGCATCCGTGCCTGCTGTCCCGGCTGCTGTCCCGCCGCCGGCGCCGAAGCCGCCGGCCGGCCCGCCGCCGCAGAACTTTCGCAAGATCTCGTCGGTCATCCCTTCTCACGTCACGTCGTCGTTGACGCCGGCGGCCAAGTCGGACCCCGCGATTGGCCGCCTCACCACGCAGCTGTCGCAGGAGAGTTCGCCCTTCCAAGTGCCGGCCCGGCCGCTCTCGCCTCCGCTCGCAAACGGCCGCAAGCGCGCCGCGCCCGACGGTGAGGCCCTGCCGCTCAAGAAGCTGCGGTCCACGCTCCCGCCGCCGCCGGGCGCCTCACCTCGGCCGAGCCGGTCGACCTTGAACCCGCCCGCAACGGACATGGAGGCTGCGGCAGCCGACGAGGACGAGGGCGACGACGACGTCGCCGACCTGTCCTTTTACCCGCAGATCCAGGTCGACTTTGACGCCGAGCCGACGCCGGCCGACGAGCTCTCGTCGCATAGGGAGCTTGCCACTGGCGACCTCGTCCATCTGACGCAAACAAAGTCGCTCGTCCTTGCCCAGCTGAGTGGCCATGCCCCGCCTCTGCCGCCAGCTAAGTCTGCCATCGACGAGAATGCCGAGAGCGTTCAGACGCTCACCGAGCTGCTCCGCGGCACCGCCGAGAAGGGCGAGGGCAACAGCTGCCTGATTCAGGGCGTTCGGGGCTCAGGAAAGTCGACCGTAAGTATCTCGCCGAAAAATCGTCGATCTGGCCTCTGATTGACGTCCGCTCGCTCGACTCTCTTCCGTCAGGTCCTCCACCGCGCGCTGTCGAACATCGAGACATCGACGACCGAGGCGTACGAAGCACCTCACATCATCCGGCTCTCGGCGCTCGTGCAGAAGGACGACAAGGCTGCCATCCGGGAGATCGGCCGTCAATTCGGCGTCCAGGACCAAGACGAGCCAGCGGCAAAGGGCGAGGCCGGAGAGGGCGAAGTGCGCTCCGATGCCTTCCGTTTCATGCGGTTGTGTGCTTTGAAGCTGATGTGCCGGCTTGCTTACCTTGCAGGCCACGCTCGCTCCGGCAACGCTCCCCGCTCACCTACTCGCAATACTTACGGCGCCGAGCAAGAAGGCGATCGTCATCGTTCTCGAGGAGTTTGACGTCTTCGCCAGCTTTGGTCGAGGCGGGCGTCAGATGCTGCTCTACTGCTTGCGTGCGTCTTGCGGTTGTCACTGCTGGCTGCTCGCTGCTTTGCTGACTGTATCGCTCGACCTTGGGCCCAAATCTCAAGTGGACGTCGTTCAGTCGATTCGACCAAGCCTCGAGGGCTTGTCGGGTCGAGGGGTCGCGGTCGTGGGTGTGACGTCCAGATTGGTCTGTCTCGTCCCTACACTGTGTCTGGCCTGCGCCGCTCGCTCTGCGCCTGACGACTCTCTTCCTCTTTACCTAAATAGGACACGCTTCATCTGCTGGAGAAGCGCGTCAAGTCGCGATTCTCGCACCGGATCATTCGGGTTTCCTCGGCTTTCCACGGCGACCGCTCGCACCTGGTCGCTCCTAACCGTCCGTCATCAGCAACAATTGCTGGCGCTGGTGGCGGAACATCGCCGTCATCAGCAACAATTGCTGGCGCTGGTGGCGGAACATCAAGCGGGGCCGATGAGAACGGTCACGACGAGCCGCCGCGCTGGCTCGCGGTCCTGAGCCAGGCACTCGTGCCGTGGCAGCCTTGGCAGGAAACCGGGCCCGACGGCGAGGGCGACTGGCGGGGAGCATGGCGCGAAAGCGTTGAGGTTGGTCCCTCCGTCTGGTTGACGACGTGCTGCAAGCGGATTGTCTGACCTGCGCTTGCTTTCTTCTCGCAGCACCTCTTGTCAAACCCAACGATTCAGACCGGCCTCGAACGCCTCACCTGGCTTACGACGGACGTCCGCTCGCTGCTCAAGGTCTTCGTAAGCCCTTCCACGCAGCTAGCCAAGCGGAGCGCCATTTGGCAGCTGACCGAGATACCTCGCTCCAGGTCCTGCCCGTCATCCGGCTCACGAACGAGCAGCCCTTCTTGACCCCGGCTGCTATCCAGCGGGCTCTGACGGATCAGGCTCAGGGCGCAGGCTGGGGCAAGGACATGCGCAAGTTCAAGAGTGCGTTGCGATAAGCTCATTGTGCTACAATCTGTGCAAATCTCCACTTGCTGATCCGCCTCTTGCAGCTTTGAGCCTCCCTTGCCTGTCGGTCCTCGCCGCTGTCAAGGATCTCGGCGAGCGCGGCATCCACGAGTTCAATTTTGAGCACGTCTTCTTCACCTACGGCGAGTTTGCCAAGGCCCGGCTCGTTGGGACAGGGAAAGCTCGCTTCGGCCGGCTCGTCATGAAGGATGTACGTCAGCTCGTGGCAGATCTACCGAATCTTCTGTCTACAGCTGACTTGATCTCCTTGTCCCCCTGCCAGGCCTTCAATCAGCTGGCCCAGACGGCCGTCCTTTTTCCCTGCCAGTCCAGCACCTCGGCCTCAGCCCAGTCGTTCTCGACCTCGGCGGCCGACTATGCCAAGCATCGCTGCGCCGTCTCACCATACGACATTGTCGAGCTCTTCCGCGGCCCTGCTGGCAAGGGCATCCTCTCGCAACTTTCGGCCTGGGGTCGCAAGTTCGACGTGCGTCTCCTCTTGTTGGCTCCCTTGCGCTGTCGTACGCAATGTGCTGAACTGCGATGGCCACCTTATCAGATCTGATTCGCCTTTGTGCTGCCTGCCCGTACTAATGTACGCGGCTCGGACGCTTCCTTTCTAGCATGCTCTCTCGCGGTTCACTGCCTCTTGAACAAAAGGAGCATCTTGGTTGGGTTGATATGGCTCGCATAGCAGGCGAGGGACGCGGAGGGACGGTCGAGGTGCAAAAGAGGGAGCGAGGTGCTCCTGCAGGTGAGAGGAATTATCGTACAACAAGTCGGAGGGCGGCGGGCTACTCGGTCGGGACCTCCTCACGCCAACGCGCAATCTTCTCGTCCTTGGGCGCGTGGGGCGAGGGCTGCATCCCTGGCATCGGCCCGCCGCCGCCGTAGCCGGCCATGCCACCGTAGGCGGCCGCCATCATCATGCGCTGCTGATGCATCGCCTGCTGCTGCACCTGCTGCTGTTGCATCAGGTACATCTGCGCCTGCTGAGCGGCGGCAGCCTGCTGCTGATAGTACTGCTGCTGGAGATGCTGCGCCTGCGAGAGGCCGAGCGGGACGTCGTCCTCGTCCAGCCGCTGCTGGTAGGTCGAGTGTCGGACCCCGAGCGGGACGTCGTCGTCGTCATCGTCGTCGCCTGCAGGGTCATGCCCGACAGGCGTGTGACCGGGTGCGGCCGAGCTGCTTCCGTCATTGGCACGCTCGCGGACGAGTTGCGAGAGCGGCACTTCCTCGTCCGATGACTCGGCGACCGCCGGCGCTGGAGGATGATAGAAGAAGCTCGACGGTCGAGCGTTGGTCCGAAGCGAGGGCAGATTGTACCGGGCCGCAAGCGGAACGTCTTCCTCGGACGAGGTGTCATCGCGCGTTGCCAAAATTTTGGGCAGAGGCTGGGCCGACTTGCCCGAGGCTGGCTGCTTCTGCTTCTTCGGCTGGCCGTCAACGTCGTCTTCGCTCGACTCCCAGCCGGCACGGCTGACAACGCGGCTCGAGCGCTGCTTGGTATGGCTGCCGGCCTGCCCGTCTGGCTCTTGCTCGTCGTCCGAGAACATGTCCTCGATGGCGCCTGCCGTCTGAAAATCACCGAGCGAGAGCGAAGGCGCAAGCGTCGCCATCCGAGCCTTGGTCGGCGACTCTAGGCCGACGCCGGAGCCAATGTCAGGGGCAGGCTGTTCCTCGAGCGATGTCGGCAGGCTTTCGGCCGCCTGAGCAAGGCCCGACTGCGACGAGAACCTGCTAGACATGCGCTTCTTGCCCTTGAGCTTGCTCGCGCGTTTGGCCTCTGCTGCCGCGCGCACCGCCTCCTCGGCTTCCTCGCGGCGCTGCTCAATCTCGGCGAGCTGGCGGTCCTCCTCCTCGCGCTCCGCCATGGCGTCCTGCCAGTGCTTGTCGAGCCCGAAGACGGACGCACGCTGGCTCATGCCGGGCGCGCGGACGGAAGCGGCGTCGCCGTCGGTCGGGAAGGTTGGGTTCGGGTAGACCGACTGCGGCCGGCCGCGAAGAGACGGCGCCGACAGAAAGGACGTCTCGGTCGCCGACCGCGTGAACATTGCCGGCCGCGAGTCTCCACGGAAGGTCCTGGACACAGTGGGAAATTTTCAGTCTCTGAGTGACCGCTATCAGCGAGACCCGCACCAGACGCATTGCAGACGTACCTCTTCTTGTTGGCCAGCTCCTTCTTTCGCAGCTCGAGCGTGTCCATCAGGCTGCGCCCATAGAGCGTGCCTGGTCCGCGATACTCGTCATCCGGCCGGATCATCCAGTGGTCGCTCGCGTCGTCTTCATCGTTCTCGTCAAAAGCTTTGTCGCCCTCCTCAAGTGCGCTGCCGAGGAAGTCGACGCCGCGCTTGCCGTCGACGACGAGCGACGCACGAAACGTCTTCTGAGCGAGGGTCAGAGACCGAGTCGGGATCGCAA
>Ga0308160_10000783_pt1 | contig 52652 bp, 54 predicted proteins | sample PhyFR1_FD_201036 | JGI IMG/M metagenome (GOLD analysis project Ga0308160, IMG submission 201036) | Phyllosphere microbial communities from UC Gill Tract Community Farm, Albany, California, United States - DLSLF.R1 | ecosystem: Host-associated > Plants > Phyllosphere > Unclassified | place: USA...
CGGGTAGACCACCCACGGCACGTCGACCACGTGGGGCACCTGCGCGACGAAGATCAGGATGCCGAGCGCGTTGACGAACCCGATCATCACCGACCGCGGAATGAACCGCATCAGCCGCGCCAGCCCCGCCGTGCCGAACGCGACCTGGATCACCCCGGCCAGCAGCACCGCCGGCAGCACGTACTCCACGCCGTGCTGCTGCACGAGCGGCGCCACGACCAGCGCGACCGAACCGGCCGCCGCCGTCACCATCGCCGGACGGCCGCCGAGCAGCGACATCACGATCGCGAGCACGACCGACGAGACCAGGCTGACCATGGGGTCGACGCCCGCGATGACCGAGAACGAGATCACCTCGGGCACGAGGGCGAGCGTGGTGACGATGCCGGCCAGCGCCTCCCTCGTGAGCAGCCGCGGCGAGCGGAGCACGCCGAGCACGGTGTCGTCGACGTGCACGGGCACGACGGAGGAGGGGGAGGCGGGAGACGTCACGGGGCTCCTGAGGAGAGTCTGGAAGAGTGGGGGGCGCACGGCGACCCTGCCGTACGATCAACCCTACCCTCACGTGAGGGTAGAGATGGGCCAGGCATGAGCGACGTCGACCAGCCGATGATGCAGATCGGCGAGCTGGCAGAGCGCGCCGAGATGTCGCTGCGCACCATCCGCCACTACGACGAGGTCGGCCTGCTCGCCCCCACGGGCCGCACCGAGGGCGGCTTCCGGCTCTACACCGAGGCCGACTTCCAGCGCCTCATGGTGATCCGTCGCATGAAGCCGCTGGGCTTCTCCCTCGACGAGATGGCCGAGCTGCTGCGCGTCGTCGCCGACCTCGAGTCCGCGACCGCGGCAGGCCCCGAGGGAGGCGCGGAGGGCTCCCCGGAGCACGTCGCCGCCGTCCGCGCCCGCCTCGACTCCTTCATCGAGCAGACCGTCGAGCGACGAGCCCGCCTCGAGCGCCAGCTCGGCATGGCCGACGAGTTCCTGGAGCTGCTGCGCAGCCGCTGACGCCGGTGCGCCGGGCCCGGCCCGCGACTCCCGACGGTCCCGGCCGGCCCCGCTACTGCTGCGAGCCCTCGTCCTCGACGCGGCGGGTGACGAGGCCCTCCGCGAACGACGGCCACCAGGTGCCCGCCGCGGGCCCGCCGTTGCAGGTGCCGTCGCTGATGCCGGGCGTCTTGACCCAGAGCAGGGCGTCGAGCCCCCCGCTGCCCCCGGCGACGTGCGGGTCCTGCCCGAGCGCCGCCCCGTCGGGGTTGCACCAGGTGCCCTGCCAGCCGCGGCCGTTGCGCGAGACGTCGATCACGAAGTGGCTGTCGCCGGTGAGGGCGGAGAGGCGCTCGGCGTAGGCGCGCTCCTCGTCGACGCGGTAGAAGCCCGACACGTTCGTGAAGAAGCCGCGGGCGTCCTCGACCCCGGCGGCGAGCAGGCGCTCCGACATCGTCTGCGCGTCGACCCAGTTCGAGTTGCCCCCGTCGAGGTAGGCGGGCACACCCGCCGCCGCGAAGTCCTCGACGGCCTGGCGCAGCAGCGGCAGCCTCTCCTCGACGAGGTCGGGGCAGCGGCTGAGGATGCCGAGGGAGTCGGGCTCGACGATCACCACCGCGTCGTGGCCGCGGATCGTCTCGGCGATGGTGCGGTTCCACGCCGGGTACTCCTCGACCGTGAGCCCGCCCGCCGAGTAGTTGCCGCAGTCGCGGTCGGGGATGGCGTACGTGACGAAGACCGCCGTCGCGCCCTGGGCATCGGCCGCGTCGAGGAAGTCGGTGACCACCTTGACCAGCTGCTCGTCGTCGTAGCCGTCGCCGATCCACATCGCCACGGGCTGCGCGGCGATCACGCCCGCCGCGTCGGCCTGGCCCGGCTGGCCCGCCGCGTCGAGCTCGGCCTGCGCCCGCGACGCGAGCGAGCCCGGCTCGACGGCCAGCCCGCCGGGGAAGACGAGGTCGGTCGGGGCGGTGCGCATCGTCTCGCGCGTCACGCGGTCGGGCGCGGCGGTCGGCGTGGCCGAGGCGGTGTCGCGGTCGCCGTCGTCGTCGCGCTCGCCGCGGTCGGCGGACGACGTGCAGCCGACGAGGGCGAGCAGCGCGGCGGCGACGACCGCGCCGAGGGCGGCCCGGGCGGCACGGGGGCCGAGGGCGGCGCGGGGGGTGGTCGACATCGGAGCCTGTTCCCGGGCACGCTCGTCGACGGCCCGACGCTGGAGACTTCCCATGAGAGCACGGCGGGGGCCTCCGGCACAGGCAGCCGAACGGGGGACCGCGGGCGTCCCCCGGGCCCGGGCCGGGCTCGCCGGCGCGGTCGGCAGGGGCCTGCCGGAGGCGCGGTGCGAGCACCTGGCAGGGGCCTTCCGGAGGCGCGGTGCGAGCGCCCGGCACCGCTCGCGGCACCGCCGGGGCAGGGCCGCCGGGGCAGGGCCGCCCGTCGACCGGTGGCCTGCTCGGCCGGACGGTCAGCGCGTCGGCTGGCGCCCCCGCCGCCCGCTCGGCCAGGCTGGCCGGATGACGCCCCGCGACCGCCTCCTCGCCCTCGTCGTCGCGGTCTGCTGGGGCGTGAACTTCCCGATGACGGCGCTGGCGCTCGAGCACTTCCCGCCGATCTTCCTCGTCGCGCTGCGCTTCTCGCTGCTGGCCGTGCCGACGCTGTTGTTCGTGCCGCGACCGGCCATCCCGTGGCGCAGCCTGCTGCTCGTCGGCGTCGGGCTGGGGATCCTCCAGTTCGGCTTCCTCTACCTCGGCATGGCGGCGGGCATGCCCTCCGGCCTCGCGTCGCTCGTGCTCCAGGCGTCGGCCCCGGCGACCGTCGTGATCGCGGCGTTCTGGCTGCGCGAGCGCATCACCCGGCGCCAGGCGATCGGCATCGGCGTCGCGGTGCTCGCGCTGGCCGTGATCGCGGTGCACCGGGCGCAGGTGGCCGCGCTGCTGCCCGTCGTGCTCGTGCTCTGCGGCGCGCTCGGCTGGGGCCTCGGCAACGTGGCGGTGCGGCGGGCGGCCGCCCCCGACCCCCTCCGGCTCACGCTCTGGATGTCGGTCGTGCCGCCCATCCCGATGCTCGCCCTCTCGCTCGCCGTGGAGGGCCCCGGGCGCATCGGCCGCAGCCTCGCGACCGTCGGCACCCTCGACGCCCTGCCGAGCGTCGTCGGACTGCTGTACGTCGTGCTGGTCGCGACGGTGCTCGGCTACGGCCTCTGGACCCGACTGCTCGCCGCGTACCCGTCGAGCACGGTCGCGCCGTTCTCGATGCTCGTGCCCGTGGTCGGGGTGCTCGCGTCGTGGGCGGCCTTCGACGAGGTGCCCGACGTGGTCGAGGTCGTCGCGGGCGTGGCCGTCGTGGGGGGCGTGCTCTACGCCAGCCGGGCTCCGCGCCGGGGCCGACCCGCGACGCCTGCCCTGCCGGAGACGCCCGCGGCCTGACCGGGGGCGGGCGTCACACCCCGGGGCCGCCGGTACTGTGTCTCTCCGTGCCCCAGCAAGAGCGTGCCCGAGCGACGCGCGCGGCGATCCTCCACGCCGCCGCCGAAGTCTTCGACGAGCGCGGCTACGGCTCGACGTCGCTCGACGTCGTCGCCGACACGGCGGGCGTGACCAAGGGCGCGCTGTACTTCCACTTCCCGTCGAAGGCCGCACTGGCTGACGCGGTCATCGCCGAGCAGCACCGCCTGGCGCGCGCCTACGCCGACCGGGTCTCGGCCGTGGCCGGCTCGTGCGCGGAGGCGATCGTGCTGTCGTGCGCGTCGCTCGCGACCCAGCTGACCCGCGAGGTGGCGGTCACGGCGGGCATCCGCCTGACCATCGAGGTGCCCGACCGCGCGCTCACCGTCGCGCCGCCGTACCTCGACTGGCTCGACCAGATGGGCCGGCTCATCCGCGGAGCGGTCGACGAGGGCGCCTTCCGCGCCGACCTCGACGTCGACGCCGCGACGCACCTGCTCGTCGGGGCCTACACGGGCGTGCAGACCCTCTCCGGGGCGACGACCGGGCGGGCCGACGTGTTCGAGCGGCTCGCGCAGCTGCTCTCGGTGCTGCTGCCGTGGATGGCGGCCCCCGGGTCCGAGGGCCTGACCACGTCGCTCGTCGCGCTGGTCAGGCCCACGGGCCTCCCCTCGGCCCCCTAGGCGCCCCCCGGCGCCACGGTCCCTCTGTCCCCCAGGGTACATACCCGCGGGTCGGTTTCGACAGGCCCCCGGCCGGGGGGCGCGGGAGGCCAGGGAGGCGCGGGCCGGCAGCTCAGGGAGCCGGCGGCGTCAGCCGGGCCAGCGCGTCGTCGACCGTGCGCTTCGCCGCCGCGACCGCTCCCGTGTCGACCTGCGAGAGGCGCTCGCCGTAGTCGTGGGGCACGGTGAGCTGGTGCTCCCACTCGGCGTCGTAGAGGGCGTCGAGGTACCCCGACGACTCGCGGCAGGCGGCATCGGCGGTGGCGACGTCGAGCTCGGCCTCGGTGACCGGGGTCGTCGGGTCGGACGACGCGAAGGCGCCGGCCATGGCGTCGGTCGGCATGCCCGCCGGGGTGGGCGGCAGCTCCCAGCCGGCCGCGGCGACGGGCTGCAGGCAGTCGAGCCAGGCGGGCACCGTGTCGAGCACTGCGTCGTCGTCGCGGGCGTCGCGGAAGGCGGCGTCGCTGAGCCGGATCGCGATGTCGCTCACCGTGCCGGTGCCCGTGCCGAGGTCGCCCGAGAGCAGCTCGGGGTGCTCGGAGTAGAGCCGGTCGAGGCACCGGTCGCGCGCGATGCTCTCCGTGGCCGAGACGGGCCGCAGCACGAAGGCCCGCCAGGCGTCCTCGCCCGCGTCGGCGGTCGGGGGCACGTGGTAGCCGCGCTGGCGGGCGTCGGCGAGGTCGAAGGCCCGCACCGGCTGCCGCTCGGCGCCGGTCGTCGCGGCGGCCACGTCGCGCCAGGGCACCGTCGAGCCGTCGCCGCCCTCGTCGGTGCGGCACCGCTCGATCATCAGCTCCTGCGCGTACCCCGAGGCGATCGCCCCGACCCCGACGTACTGGTCGAGCGGCATGGCCCAGGAGTCGCGGTCGCGGTCGGGCACGGACGGCAGGGCCCAGGGGCGGGTCGACGGCAGCCCCGCGACGACGACCCCGGCCACGACGAGGGCGACCGCCACGGCGGTGACCCTCTTGGCGACCTGCTCTCGGTCTCGCTCCGTCACCCGCGCCTCCGCTCGGCCCCGGAGACGAGGCCGTTCTCGTAGGCGAACACGACGATCTGCACGCGGCTGCGCAGGGCCAGCTTCTGCAGCACGGCGCGCACGTGGCTCTTCACCGTGGCCTCGCTGAGGAAGGCCTCGGCGGCGATCTCGGTGTTGCTGAGGCCACGGGCGATGAGCAGCGTCATCTCGCGCTCGCGCGGCGAGAGCGGGGCCAGCGGGTCGACGGGCGTCGTCGGGGCGGGCACGGCGTACCGGTGCACGACGTCGAGCGCGGCGTCGGCGGTCGAGACGGGCTCGCCCGTGAACGCGGCCCTGATGGTGCCGAGCACCTCGTCGGGCGTGGCGTCCTTCGTGAGGAACGCGTACGCGCCCGCCTTCAGCGCCCCGTACACGGCCTCGTCGCGCTGGATCGTCGTCAGCGCGACCACCCGCGGCAGCTCGTCGGGCGAGACGCCCTCGAGCAGCCGGGCCGTGGCCTCGAGGCCGTTCATCACCGGCATGCGCAGGTCCATCAGCACGACGTCGGGGCTCGTGCGCGCCGCCAGCTCGAGCGCCTGCCGCCCGTCGACGGCGGTGCCGACGCAGGCCATGTCGGGCTGCGCCTCGATCAGCATCTCGAGCCCGCTGGCGAACAGCGGCTGGTCGTCGACGACGGCGACGCGGATCATGGGGTGCTCTTCTCGGTCGGGTCGGGCGTGGTCAGGTGGCGAGAGCCCGGGTCGGGAGGGCGCGGCCCGGGGGAGGTCGGCGCCGGGGAGGAGGTGGTCGCGGCCCGCTCACCGCGCGACGGCACGAAGGCGGTCACCTCGAACGAGGCGCCGTCGTCGGCCGGGCCGGCCGTCAGCCAGCCGCCGGCCAGCCGTGCCCGCTCGGTCATGCCGCGGACGCCCGCACCGCTCTCGCGGCCCTCCCGGGCGGCGACGAGCGGGGAGCCGCGCCCCCGCGAGCGGACGGAGAGCGACAGCCCCTCGCCGCGGTGGTCGAGCACGACCGCGACCGTGCTCGTCGTGCCCGCGTGCTTGAGGGCGTTCGTGAGGCTCTCCTGCACGATGCGGTAGACGGCGAGCTCCTGCGAGGGGGCGAGGGCGGGCGTCCCCTCGACGACGACGTCGAGCTGCATGCCGGCCTCGCGCATCGCGGCGGCGAGCACCCCGAGGTCGGCGAGGGTCTGGCGCGGGGCGGTCACGTCGTCGTCGTGCGTGATCCGCTCGACCAGTCGCCGCACGTCGAGCAGCGCCGTGCGGCCGACCTCGGCGATCGTGGCGAGCGAGGCGTCGGCGGCCTCGGGGCGCGTGGCCCGCAGCGCGATCGCCCCCTGGGCCTGCGACACGACGACGGCGAGCGAGTGCGCGAGGGCGTCGTGCACGTCGCGCGAGATGCGGGCGCGCTCCTGCTCGAGCCGGAGCTCGAGGTCGGCCGCCTCGAAGCGGGTCTCGGTGGCCTCGAGCGCCGCGCGGATGACGACCACCCGGCGGATGCTCGCGAACGCGACCCCGATCGCCCACGCCCCGGCGAACACGCCGAAGAGAGCGGCCATCAGCAATGAGAACTCGATGCGGAGGCCCGCGGTGCCGGCGCCCACCCAGGTGCTCCAGCTCTGCGGCCGGGTCAGCGTCGGCACGGTGAGCAGCCAGGCGGCGAGCCCGGCCGTCGCCCCGGCGACCAGCAGCGCGGCGAGGCGCAGCCACGGCGAGGGCCGGACGGCGACGAAGGCCATGACGAGCGCCACGGCGACGTAGGCCGTCCAGGTGTCCTGCCCGGGGGCCTCGGCGAGGCCGAGCAGCTGCAGCACGGGCACGACGACGACGAGCGCGAGGGCGGTCGACGGCATCCACCACGACAGGCCGATGGCCAGGGCGAACAGGCCGAAGACGACGCTGTTGTCGGCGACGCCGCCGCGGCCCCAGGAGGCCGCCACCCAGAACACGAAGTAGACGGTCGCCGCGGCCGGGGCGACCGCGTGCCGTCCCCACCGCCTCACGTCGATCATGTGCAGAAGGCTAGGTGAGGGGCGGGCCACACCGCGCCTCCCGGGGGTCAGGTTCATCCCGGAGGCGCATGCCCGGGGGGGGGGTGGGGAGGGACGGCGAGGGGTGGTCGTCCCCAGGGTCGGACGCGACAGGCCGGACGCGACAGGGCCGGACGCGACAGGGCCGCGCCTCCGGCCCGTCGTGACGGGGGAGGCGCGGCCCTGGCGAGGCAGCGAGCTCGACTAGAAGGTCAGCAGGCCCTGCGTCTTGGTGGTCGCGGCGGCGTAGCGCTGCGCGACGTTCTCCCAGTTCACGATGTTCCAGAAGGCCTTGACGTAGTCGGCACGGACGTTCTGGTAGTCGAGGTAGTAGGCGTGCTCCCAGACGTCGAGCATCAGCAGCGGCACGAGGCCGAACGGCACGTTGCCCTGCTGGTCGAAGAGCTGGAAGACGCTGAGGCGCTGACCGATGACGTCGTACGCGAGCACCGACCAGCCGGAGCCCTGCACGCCGAGCGCGGTGGCCGTGAAGTGCGCCTTGAACTTCTCGAGGTCGCCGAAGTCGCGGCCGATGGCCTCGAGCAGGTCGCCGACGGGCTCGCTGGTCTCGGGGGTCAGGTTCGTCCAGAAGATCGAGTGGTTGACGTGGCCGCCGAGGTTGAACGCGAGGTCCTTCTCGAACTTGTTGACGTTGGCGAGGTCGCCCTTGTCGCGCGCCTCGGCGAGGGCGGCGTTGGCCGTGTTCGCCCCGGTCACGTACGTGTTGTGGTGCTTGGAGTGGTGCAGCTCCATGATCTGCGCGCTGATGTGCGGCGCGAGAGCGGAGTAGTCGTAGGGGAGGTCGGGCAGGGTGTACTCAGCCATGGGGGAGTCCTTTCGCTGGGGGTCTCCCACCACCGTACGACCCCCGTGCACCTGCGGGTCAACCGCCTCCCAGGCCAGTCCCAGGCTGGTGGTCTCGCCGGGCGTCGGGAGGCCCCGCTACTGTGGGCCGGGTCGGGGCGAACGAGCCCCGCGCGACGCCGCCGCACGGCGTCGCCCCAGGGTGCAGGAGGCGCGCGATGGCAGGGTTCACCGGCTTCGGCCGACGTCGGGAGGCCGACCCGCGCCTCCCCCCGGGGCAGCACCTCGAGCAGGGCTTCCCCGTGCTCTCGGCCGGCCCGACCCCGAACATCAAGCGGTGGGAGCTGCAGGTCGGCACCGAGCAGGGCCAGCGCTCGCTCACCTGGGCCGACTTCCAGGCCCTGCCGCACGAGGCGGTCGAGACCGACATCCACTGCGTCACGAGCTGGAGCAAGCTCGGCACCCGCTGGTCGGGCGTCTCGCTCGACACCCTCTTCGACGGCCTCGAGACCGACCACGGCTACGCCATGGCGACGAGCTACGGCGGCTACACCACCAACCTGCCGCTCGACGAGCTGCTCGGCGGCAAGGCGTGGGTCGTCGACACCTACGAGGGCCAGCCCCTGCACGCCGAGCACGGCGGGCCGGCGCGGCTCTTCGTGCCCGGGCTCTACTTCTGGAAGAGCGCGAAGTGGCTGCAGGGCGTCCAGACCATGGCGACCGACCGCCGCGGCTTCTGGGAGAGCATGGGCTACCACGGCCACGGAGACCCCTGGCGCGAAGAACGCTACGCGTGAGCGGTGCCGACCCCTATGCCTGGCGGCCCGGCACCGTCGCGTCGACGACCCCGCTGAGCGGCACCGGCCGGTCGATCGTCGTCGCCGTGCCGGGGCTGCGGGCCGCGCGTGCCGGTCAGCACGTCGACCTCCGGCTGACCGCCGACGACGGTTACCAGGCCGTCAGGTCGTACTCGCTCTCCGACGTACGGGGCACCCACGGCGACCCGCGCGCCGCCGAGCTCGAGATCTCGGTCGAGCAGCTGCCCGACGGCGAGGTCTCGCCGTACCTGGTCGAGGCCGCCGAGCCGGGGGACCCGGTCGAGGTGCGCGGCCCGATCGGCGGCTGGTTCGTGTGGCCGCCGACGGAGTTCGACCCCGACTCGGCCGTGCACGCCGTGCTGCCCGAGCCCGAGGGGGCCCCGGCGCCGACGCGGTCACCCGTGCAGCTGATCGGCGGAGGGTCGGGAGTCGCGCCCCTGGTCGCGATGATCCGCTCGCGGTCGGAGCGCGACGACGCGCCCCCGATGCGCCTGATCTGCTCGGTGCGGACGCCCGACGACCAGTGGTTCGCACCGGAGCTCGACGAGTTCGCCGCCGCCGCGGGGCCCGACCTCACGGTCGACTGGGTCTTCACGCGCGGAGCGCCGGAGGGAGCGGCCCGGCCTGCCGGGCGCCTGACCCGAGAGCGACTGCTCGAGCTGGCGCTGCCCGCCGAGCAGCACCCCCTCGTGTACGTCTGCGGCACGAACGGCTTCGTCGAGACGATCGCGGGCTGGCTCGTCGACGCCGGCCACGACCCGACCCGGGTGCGGACGGAGCGGTTCGGCGGGGCGTAGCGGGGCGGCGCGGCGCTGTGCGCACTGCGTGCTGCGTGCTGCGCAGGCTTGTGCCACGAGCACGCGGCACCGCCTCGGTGACCACAGGGGGGTCTCCGCGACGATGCCGCTCGTGTGCTGATCCGGTGCTGTGCGTGACGCTACGCCGCCCGCCTCCGTGCCGGGCGGACTCACCGGCCGGGCTCAGGCTCGCCGCCGCCGCTGCGTCGACGTCCGAGCGACGCAGGCTCGAGTGGTCGCGATCTGCTCCTCCCGACCCGCGGGAGCAGCAGTTCGTGACCACTCGCCGGCCGCGCGGGCGCCGCGCCGACGCCTCAGTCGGCGCTGACCTGCTCCCGGAAGGTGTCGCGCCGGGTGTGGAGCCCCCAGAGCCGCTCGGCCAGCGCCTCCGGCGTCTTCTCCGGGTCGTCGGGCGTGATCGCCCCGCCGATGATCAGCTGCGACACCTGGATGCCCTCGTCGGCCAGCTCGTCGTGCAGCAGCTGCGCGTACGCGGCCTGGCCGGCGAAGGCGATCGAGGTGCCGGTGACGGTGCGCCCGGGCGTGACGGCCGAGCCGCCGTTGACGAAGAGGATCGTGCCGCCGTGGCCGTCCGGCCCGCGCCCGAGGAAGCGCATGCCCGGCAGCACCTGGTGCACGGCCGCGACCGACCCGTAGATCGAGAACTCGACGGGCCCGACGAGGTCGGCCGGCGTCGTCTCGAGCACGGGCCGCATGAAGTCCTTCTGCGGCAGCGGGCTGTACTGCAGCACCTGGATCGGCCCGAGCGCCTCGGTCGCCGCCTCGAGCGCCCGGGCCACTGAGGCGGGGTCGCGCACGTCGGCGACGAAGCCCTGCGCGGTGACGCCGTCGGCCTCGAGCTCGGCCGCGAGGGCGTCCAGCCGCCCCTGGTGACGGGAGATCAGCGCGACGCTGAACCCCTCCCGCCCGAATCGACGGGCAACGGCAGCGCCGAGCCCCTTGCCGGCACCGATGATCGCAAGAGTAGTCATGCCCCCCAGCCAAGCAAGGAGGCGCGGGTCGGCACCCAGGGAGCGCCGAGCCTCAGCGCGGGTCGTCGCCCTGCCACACGGGCGGGCCCGGCCTCGGATGCTGGATCGTCTGCACAAGCCCGGTGATCGCGACCGCGAGGGCGGCGAGCACGGCGATCGCGAGGACGACGCCGAACGGGGTGACCGGGTCGCCGCGACCGAGGTGCCGGCCGACCAGGACGAGGTCGAGCAGCAGCGGGAAGGCCAGGATCCCCCAGCCGACGGGCGAGCCGCTGAAGGTGGGCCAGGTGAGGCGGAGGCGGCCCGGGGCGGCGTCGCCCGGGGCGTCGTGCAGCGTCGTGTCGTGCTTCTCGTGGTCGCTCATGGAGTCCCCTCGTCGTCGTCGCTGACCTGACCAGGGTACGCCGCGCCTCCTGAGGATCCTTCGGAACAGAGGGGGCACCTCCTGCTGGGTGCAGGGGCTGCACGACGGGAGGCGTCGCCCAGCGGCGGCCTGCGACCATGAGCGGAGTCCCGTCGACCCCCTGGAGCCCCCGTGTCGCCTCGCACCCTCTTCCGTTCGTTCGCCGTCGCCGAGGTCGTCACCTGGGCCCTGCTCATCGGCGGCATGCTGCTCAAGTACGTCGCGCGGGTCGGCGACTGGCCGGTCAGCGTCGCCGGGCCGATCCACGGCTTCGTCTTCCTCGCGTACCTGGTGGCCGGGGTCGTCGTCGCGGTGAACCAGCGCTGGAGCCTCGGCGTGACGGCAGCCGCCCTCGCCAGCGCCGTCGTGCCGTTCGCGTCGCTGCCCGTCGAGCGCTGGATCGACCGCCGCGGCGGCCTCCACGGCGACTGGCGCCGCACCGCGAGCGACGACCCGCGTGATCGGAGGCCGGCCGACCGCCTCCTCCGCTGGGTCCTCGGGCACCTCGTGCTCGCCGTCGCCCTGCTCGCGGCCGCGGTGGTCGTGGTCTTCGTCGTGCTGCTGATCGTCGGGCCGCCCGTCGGGGGCTGACCGCGGGCGGCCGGGCGGCCGCCGTGAGACCGTCGGCCGGTGACCGCGAGGAGTCGCGGGTCGAGAGATCTGGACGGCGACACGGATACCCCCCTAGGGTATGCAGCATGACTCCTCGGCACGACGACGCTGCGCACGGCGACCACGGCGACCACGGCGACCACGGCGACCACGGCGACCACTCGGACCTCGCGACGGCCGCGCACGGGCAGGAGGCGCACGGCGTCGGGGACGACCACGCGGGGCACGACGCGCACGCCGGGCACGACGCGCACGCCGGCCACCACGGCGGGCACGGCGGACACGGCCACCACGGCGGCCACGGCGGCCACGGCGACCACGCCGCCCAGTTCCGCGACAAGTTCTGGGTGAGCCTCGTCGTGGCGATCCCGGTCGTGGCCTTCAGCTCGATGTTCGCGGGCCTGCTCGGCTACGACGTGCCGTCCTTCCCCGGCGCCGAGTGGATCTCGCCCGTGCTCGGCACCTTCCTCTTCGCCTGGGGCGGCTGGCCGTTCCTCTCCGGCGGCGTCGCCGAGGCGCGGGCGAAGCAGCCCGGCATGATGCTGCTCATCGCGATGGCCATCACCGTCGCCTTCGTCGCCAGCTGGGCGACGACGCTCGGCATCGGCGGCCTCGACCTCGACTTCTGGTGGGAGCTCGCCCTCCTCGTCGTCATCATGCTGCTCGGGCACTGGATCGAGATGCGCGCCCTCGGAGCCGCCTCCGGCGCCCTCGACGCGCTCGCCGCCCTGCTGCCCGACACGGCCGACCGCGTCGACGCGACGGGCCCCGACGGCTCGACCCGCGACTCCGGCAGCTCCGACTCCGGCAGCTCGGGATCCGGCACGACCGAGGTGGCGATCGCGGACCTCGTGGCCGGCGACGTCGTGCTCGTCCGCTCGGGCGCGCGCGTGCCGGCCGACGGCACGATCGTCGACGGCTCCGCCGAGATGGACGAGTCCATGATCACCGGCGAGAGCCGCACCGTCTCGCGCTCCGAGGGCGACCGCGTCGTGGCGGGCACCGTCGCGACCGACGGCACGCTGCGGGTCCGCGTCACGGCGGTCGGCGACGACACGGCGCTCGCGGGCATCCAGCGGCTGGTCGCCGAGGCGCAGTCGTCGTCGTCGCGGGCGCAGGCGCTCGCCGACCGCGCCGCCGCGCTGCTCTTCTGGTTCGCCGCGGGGGCGGGCGTCGTCACGTTCGTCGTCTGGCTGCTGCTCGGCGACCTCGACCAGGCGATCACGCGCACGGTGACCGTGCTCGTCATCGCCTGCCCGCACGCCCTCGGACTGGCCATCCCCCTGGTGATCGCGATCTCGACCGAGCGCGCCGCGAAGGCCGGCGTGCTGGTCAAGGACCGCCTGGCCCTCGAGCGCATGCGCACCGTCGACACCGTCCTGTTCGACAAGACCGGCACCCTCACGAAGGGGGAGCCCGCGGTGACGGACGTGGCCCGCGCCTCCTCGTCCGACCTCGTCGACGACGACGCGGCCGTCCGCCTCGCGGCGGCGGTCGAGCGCGACAGCGAGCACCCGGTCGCCCGGGCGCTGGTGCGCGCGTCCGACGCCGGCGCCGGTGCCGGTGCTGCGGGTGACGGTGACCGTGCCGACGCCGACGCGGGGCAGGGCGGGGTGCCGGAGTCGCGGGTCGAGTCGTTCCGCTCGCTCACGGGCAGCGGCGTCACGGCTCGTGTCGACGGGGTCGAGGTGAGCGTCGGGGGCCCCGGCCTGCTCCGCGACCAGGGCCTCGAGGTCCCCGGCGACCTGGCGACGGCGACCGGGCCGTGGCGGGCCGACGGCGCCGCGGTGCTGTACCTCGTGCGTGCCGGAGCGGTGGAGGCGGCGTACGCGCTGCGCGACGAGGTGCGGCCGGAGTCGGCGGAGGCCGTGCGACGCCTGCACGACGCCGGCGTGCGGGTCGCGATGGTGACCGGCGACGCGCAGCAGGTGGCCGACGCGGTCGGGCGCGAGCTGGGCATCGACGAGGTGTTCGCCGAGGTGCGCCCGGACGAGAAGGACGCGCGCGTCGCCGAGCTGCAGCAGCGCGGCCAGCGGGTCGCGATGGTCGGCGACGGCGTCAACGACGCTCCCGCGCTGGCCCGGGCCGACGTCGGCATCGCGATCGGCGCGGGCACCGACGTGGCCGTGGAGTCGGCGGGCGTCGTGCTCGCGTCGAACGACCCGCGGGCGGTGCTGTCGGTGATCTCGCTGTCGCGGGTGGGGTACCGCAAGATGATCCAGAACCTCGTCTGGGGAGCGGGCTACAACGTGCTGTCGGTGCCGCTCGCGGCGGGCGTGCTGGCGCCGGTCGGCTTCGTGCTGTCACCCGCGGCGGGGGCGGTGCTGATGAGCCTGTCGACGGTGATCGTGGCGCTGAACGCGCAGCTGCTGCGGCGCTGGCGGCCCGCCGCCTGAGCGCGGTGCGCTGGCCCGCACCCCCGTCGGTCAGTTGCCATTTTGAGGGCCTGCAGGGCCGCTCCAGGCCCCCACAATGGCAACTGACCGGCGGTCGCGCAGCGGTGGGGCCGACGCGGCCCGGCGCTGGGCCCTCGGGTCGGCGGGCGGGGCTGGGGGCTGCCCCGCGACTCCTCGGCACCCGGTCGCTGAGGCTGGCAAGCGCCTGATGATTCAGCAACTAAGACATCTCAGCGGCGTACCGTCGCCGACATGAGCACAGCCACGCGAGCCGAACCGCACCCTCCCCAGCCGAGCGACGTCGTCCGTCAGGTCGTGGTGGTGGTCGCGGCCGTGCTGGCCGTCGTCCTCGCCGCGGTGGGGTCGGGCGCCTTCGGCGGCACCTCTGTCTCGGGCGCCTCCGGCGGAGCGCTCAGCGCCGACGCCACCCCGATCGCCCCCGCGACCACAGCCTTCTCGATCTGGTCGGTCATCTACCTCGGCCTCGTCGCCTACGCCGTCTACCAGGCGCTGCCGGGCCAGCGCAGCGTCGACCGCCACCGCCGCCTCGGGTACTGGGTCGCCGCCTCCATGTTGCTGAACGCGGCCTGGCTCTTCACCGCCGTGCAGCTCGGCGAGGTGTGGCTCAGCGTCGTCGTGATCGTCGCCCTGCTGGCCGTGCTGGTGCGGATCTTCGTCACCCTCTTCCGCACGCCGACCCACGGCTGGGTCGACGCGCTCGTCACCGACGGCACGATGGGCCTCTACCTCGGCTGGGTCTCGGTCGCGACCGCCGCCAACATCGCCGCGGCGCTGGTCGAGTCCGGCTTCGACGGCCTCGGTGCCCCGAGCAGCGTCTGGTCGACCGTCGTGCTCGCGGTCGCCGGCCTGTCGGGCGTGGCCGTCGCGCTCGCCGGTCGCGGCCGCCTCGCGCCCATGCTGTCGCTCGTCTGGGGCCTCTCGTGGGTCGCCGTCGGACGCTTCACCGGCCAGCCGCTCGACACCGCCGCCGGGGTCACGGCACTGGTCGCCGCGGTCGTCGTGCTGGTCGTGACCGTCGCCGTCCGGGTGCGCCACGGCCGCGTCGGCGCGACGGCCGACCTGCACCGCTGACCCGCCGAGTGGTCACGATCTGCTCTTCCCTCGCGCCGGTAGCAGCAGATCGTGACCACTCGAGCACGTGCGGGAGGCGCACCGTGCGGTGCCAGGCTGAGCCCGGGGGTCAGCGACCGCCGTCGATGCGGCGGCCGCGCTGGGCGACCCCGGCGGTGCCGTAGGGGTAGTCGTCGATGCGCGGGGCGCTCGCGTCGCCGAGGCGCGTGAGCTCGTCGGCGGTGAGCACGAGGCCCGACGCGCCCAGGTTGTCGTCGAGCTGCTCGACCGTCCGGGCGCCGAGGATCACCGAGGTCACGGCCGGCTGCGCCAGCAGCCAGGCGAGCGCGACCTGCGAGGCCGAGGCGCCGTGGGCGTCGGCGATCGCGGTGACCGCGTCGATGACCGTCCAGGTGCGCTCGTCCGCGTTGCGCGCCTCCCACGCCTCCATGCCCCGCGTCGGGTCCTCACCGAGTCGGGTCGAGCCGGTGGGCGCCTGGTCGCGGCGGTACTTGCCGCTCAGCCAGCCGCCGGCCAGCGGCGACCAGGGCAGCAGGCCGATGCCGGCGTCGAGCGAGGCCGGCACGACCTCGTGCTCGATGTCGCGTACGAGGAGGTTGTACTGCGGCTGCAGCGTGACGGGCGGCGCGAAGCCGAGGGCGTCGGCGCGGCCCACGGCCTTCGTGACCTGCCAGCCGAGGTAGTTCGAGAAGCCGTAGTAGCCGATCTTGCCCGCGCTGATCGCGTCGTCGAGGAACCGCAGGGTCTCGTCGATCGGCGTCAGGGCGTCCCACGCGTGCATCTGGTAGAGGTCGACGTGCTCGGTGCCGAGGCGCCGGAGCGAGTCGTCGAGGGCGCGCGCGAGGTGCCTCCGCGAGAGCCCGACGTCGTTCGGGCCGTCGCCCATGGGGAAGCGGCCCTTCGTCGCGAGCACGACCTGCGCCGCGTCGGTGGGGCGGGCGGCGAGCCAGCGCCCGATGATCTCTTCGGAGACCCCGGCGCTGTACACGTCGGCGGTGTCGACGAGCGTTCCGCCGCCCGCGACGAACGCGTCGAGGATCTGGTGAGAGGTGGTCTCGTCGGCTTCTGCGCCGAACGTCATGGTGCCCAGTGTCAGCTCCGACACGGAGGCACCGCTGTTCCCGAGGGTCCTGTAGTCCATGGCCGCGACGCTACGCCGTGCGTCGGCGGCAGGGGTGCGGGAGGCGCGGGGCGGGGGACAGCCCCGCCTCACGGACCCCTGGGGAGGGCTGCCGGAAAATATTCTGAGACATTCTCCAAACCGTTCCGAGCGGTGCTCCGAAGACTGCACACCACGGCGGTTCGGGCTGGCCGTGGTGAGCACCGGGTCGGGACCCTGGCGGGTCCCCCGACGTCGGTGCACGAGCCGGGGTGTGGGTTGGTTCAGGTCTCCACCCCGGCTCGTCCCTCCCCGGCTCGTCCCTCCACCCGCTCGTCCTCCCCACCGCGGCCCGTCTCCGGGGGACGGAGTCGTCCGCACGAAGGGGGGCAACTCCGGAGGGGTCGCACTATGCTGACGCCGTCGGGGGATCAGCCCGACGCTCCGACGCCGTTCCCTGACCCCGAGCGGCCCGGCGCCCACCTCGACGAGAGGCGTGACCGATGCCGTCGCCCCCCTACCCGTCGCAGCCCGTGACGCCGTCGCCCTTCGACGACCCGCGCATCCGCGGCCTGGAGACGACCGACCCCGACGTCGCCCACGAGGCGATGCGGCGCACCTTCCGCATGCGCGAGCTCGTGCCCGGCGACGCCCACGACTTCTACTACCGCCGGGCGGTGTCGGGCGAGCACCGCTTCGCCGTCGGCGAGATGCGCTACTCCGGCACGCTGCGCGCCGAGAGCGAGCCACTGCCCTTCTTCGGCATCTGCCGACTGCTCGGCGGGGGCTTCCGGGTGCTGGCGGGCGACGCCGACCACCGGGCGCAGCTGCTGAAGCCGTTCGCGTTCCCCACCACCACCAACAAGCGGACGGAGTGGGACGACGTCCACATCGCCCAGCTCATGCTCGACCGGGCCGCCGTGGAGGCCGAGCTGGCGGGGCTGTCGCTCACCGCGCCTCCCGCAGGCCTGCACGTGATCGGGATGGAGCCGCAGAGCGAGGCCCTCGGCCGGTACTGGCGCGGGCACATGCGGCACCTGTACCAGGACGTCGTGCGCAACGACGCGGCGATGGCGAGCCCGTTGATCAGGGGGCAGGCGTTCCGGTCGCTCGTGGCGGCGTTCGTGACGACCTTCCCGACGACGGCGGTCGGCACGAGCGAGGCGTCGAGCGCCCGGCCCGTGCCGTCGACGGTGCGGCGCGCGCTCGCCTACGTCGAGGAGCACGCCCACGACGACATCGGCGTCGTCGAGATCGCCGAGGCGGCCCGGCTGACGCCGCGGGGGCTGCAGCTGGCGTTCCGCCGGCACCTCGACACGACGCCCATGGCCGTGCTGCGGGCGGCGCGGCTGCGGGGGGCGCACCACGACCTGCAGGTGGCTGACCCGACGCGCGGGCACACCGTCGCGGGGATCGCCCAGAGCTGGGGCTTCGCGAACGCGGGGCGCTTCACGGCGGCGTACGTGGCGCACTACGGGCGGTCGCCGCGCGAGACGCTGGAGTCGTAGGGGCCGGTGCGGGTGCGGGTGCCGGTGCTGGTGAGGGTGTCAGTGCCGGGACGCGCCCGGAGGTAGTTCTGGGGAGCGTCCTCCACTCCGGAGTGGATCAGCGCTCAGGGCGCACAGCACCGGGCCGCGAGCACCGGGCGCGGAGCCGCCGCGACGAGGAACGGAAGGGGGTGCGGGCGAGAGACCCGACATCGCCGCCCGCACCCAGCAACTCGCAGTCCTGAACCCGTACCGCGAGGCCATCCCAGTGTGATACGAACGCGAGTTTTCTGCAGATCGACCGGACACGGAGCGAATGCCCTGCTCCCCGGGCGAAGCCCCCCGCGACGCGTGTCCCCCGACGGGCGGACCGAGCCCGCGCTCAGGCGCCCGCCGCCTCCGCCCCGCCCGACACGTCGGTGTGCACGAAGCCCTGGAACGACCGGCTCGCCGTCGGCCCGCGCTGCCCCTGGTAGCGCGACCCGTACTCCTGCGAACCGTAGGGGTGCTCGGCCGGCGAGCTGAGGCGGAAGAAGCAGAGCTGCCCGATCTTCATGCCCGGCCACAGCTTGATCGGCAGCGTCGCGACGTTCGACAGCTCGAGCGTCACGTGCCCCGTGAAGCCCGGGTCGATGAACCCCGCCGTCGAGTGCGTCAGCAGGCCGAGGCGGCCGAGCGAGCTCTTGCCCTCCAGCCGGGCGGCGACGTCGTCGGGCAGGGTGACGCGCTCGTAGGTGCTGCCCAGCACGAACTCGCCCGGGTGCAGGATGAACGGCTCGTCGGCGGGCGTCTCGACCAGGCGCGTCAGCTCGGGCTGGTCGGCCGCGGGGTCGATGAACGGGTACTTGTGGTTGTCGAACAGCCGGAACAGCCGGTCGAGCCGCACGTCGATGCTCGAGGGCTGGATCAGCGTCGGCTCGTAGGGGTCGAGGCCGATGCGCCCGGCGTCGAGCTCGAGCTTGATGTCGTGGTCGGAGAGCAGCACGCGGCCAGCCTAGACGGCGGGCAGGTCGGGCCCCGGCGAGGGCCCGGCGGAGAGCCTGCGGGAGTCGCGGGCACCGCCCTGGGGAGGGGGCGCCTCCCCGGGTCGTCCCCAGGTCGCCCGGCTCGCGCTCGGCCCGGACGGGGCAGGATGGCCCCATGCGTGCCGTCACCGTCCCCGTTCCCGGAGGGCCCCGTGCCCTCGTCGTCAGCGAGGTCCCGGAGCCCGTGCCCGGCCCCCGCGAGGTCGTCGTCGACGTCGCCGCCGCCGGCGTGAACCGCGCCGACGTGAACCAGCGCGAGGGGCACTACCCGTCGCCCGCCGGGGCCCCGTCGTGGCCCGGGCTCGAGGTCAGCGGCACGGTCGTGGCCGTGGGCAGCGAGGTGACCACCGCCTCCCTCGGCGACCACGTCGTCGCCCTGCTCAGCGGCGGCGGCTACGCCGACCGCGTGGCCGTCGACGAGGGCCTGCTGCTGCCCTACCTGAAGGGGCTCGACCTCGTCGAGGCCGCCGGGCTGCCCGAGGCCGTCGCCACCGTCTGGTCGAACGTGGTCATGTCGGCGCAGCTGCAGGCCGGCGAGACGCTGCTCGTGCACGGTGGGTCGAGCGGGGTCGGGTCGATCGCGATCCAGATCGGCAAGGCGCTCGGCGCCACCGTCTACGCCACCGCCGGCACCCCCGCGAAGGTCGAGTTCTGCGAGCAGCTCGGTGCCGACCGCGGCATCGACTACCGGGCGGAGGACTTCGTCGCCGTCACCCAGGAGCTCACCGGCGGCCGCGGCGTCGACGTCGTGCTCGACCTCGTCGGCGGCGACTACCTCGCGCGCGACGTCGACGCGCTCGCCGTGGGCGGCCGCGTCATGGTGATCGCGTCGCAGGGCGGCTCGTCGGCCACGATCGACGTCGCCCGCCTGATGGGCAAGCGGGGCCGCATCTGGGGCACCACGCTGCGCGCCCGCCCGCTCGAGGAGCGCCGCGCGATCATGGCCGAGGTGCGCGAGCACGTCTGGCCGATGGTCGCGTCGGGGGCCGTGCGCCCGGTGCTCGACAGCGTGTTCCCGCTCGAGTTCGCCGCGACGGCGCACGAGCGCATGGAGTCGGGCGAGCACTCGGGGAAGATCCTGCTCGCGGTGCGCTGAGCCCTCGGAGGTCGCGATGAACCACGTTCCGTGCGGTGAACCGCGTCGTAGCTCGGTTCATCGCACGGAACGCGGTTCATGGCGCGGGTGCGGCGCCGCGAGGCAGGCGCGGCTACGCGACGCGCGGGTCGCTGCCGCGCTTCACGACCGACGCGCCGACCACCTCGACGAGCACCGGCACCGCCTCGCCGAGCACCCGGTCGAGGCCGCGCACCACGTCGCTCGCCGCCGCGACGACCGGCGCCGGGGCCGCGCCCGCGGTCACCCGCACGCGCACCTTGAGCGCCGGGCGGCCGCGGACCGTCCACGCCGACACGTGCACCGTGGCCACGTCGCGTCGGGCCGAGAGGGCGTCGGCCACCGCCGTCTCGGCGAAGGCGGCCGAGATCGCGATCGACCCGGCCGGCTCGTCGTGCACGACCAGACGGCCGGTGCGTCCGCCGCCGTGGGCGACCGCGGCCACGACGAACACGATCACGAGCAGCAGGCAGAGCGCCGCGAGGGCCACCGCGAGCCAGCTGCCCGCGCCGCCGGCGCCCGCGCCGCCGGCGCCCGCGCCGTGAGCGCCGCCGGACGGGTCGAGCGGCGTCGCCGCGACGGCGTCCGCGACCGCCGAGGAGGCGGCGGCCAGCCAGCCGCGGACGGTCCCGCCCGTCGAGCCCGAGCCCCCGGGCAGCGTGAGCGCGATCAGGAACGCCCCGACGCCCAGGGCGACGACGCCCACGACGACGAGCAGCAGGCGGTTGAGGAACCGGTTCGACGAGGTCACGCGTCCAGCCTCCCGTGGTCGGCGACGCGCGAGGTCACGCGGAGGGCGGGCTGCACGGGACGGCTCTCGAGCTCGGAGCGGACGGCGGCGAGCACGCCCTGCTCGTCGACCGTCACCCCGGAGGCGGGGGTCAGCTCGACGCGCGCCTCCCGTCGCGAGACCCAGACGGTCACCTGCCCGGCGCCGAGGCGCCCGGCCGTGCGGGCCACCCGCGCGAGCGAGGCCGCGAGCACCGTGTCGTCGACGACCGCGGCGACGCGTCCTTCGGTGATCTCGTGGCGCCCGCGGTGGCCGGCGGTCAGGCCGAGCAGCACCAGCACGACGCCGACGACCGCCGAGGCGACGCCGGCGGCGACGACCAGCCCGGGGGCGTCGCCCAGGGCGGTCGTGAGGGCGCCGAGCACGTCGACGGGCGACGCGAGCAGCGCGGGGCGGCCGAGGGCGGCGAGCACGGCCTCGGTGCCGAGCCAGGCGGCGGCGAGGGCGGCGACCACGAGCACGACGACGGCGCTGGTCGACCGGCTCGCGCGGCTCTCGCGGCGGACGAGCCGCCGGTAGGGCGCCGTGACGTCCGAGCCGGGGCCCGAGAGCCCCTCGGCGGCGGGCGCGGTGGCGACAGGCCCGGCGGCGCCGGGCCCCGTGGTGTCGGAGGCGGTGCTCACGCGACCCTCCCGGTGCGGTCGAGCAGGGAACGGCTGACGGTCACGTCGACGCGCGAGACGGTGCGCCCGGTGATCTCGGAGACCCGCCTCGTCAGCGTCGACTGGAGCTCGCGAACGAGGCCGACGACGCCTCCCGCAGGCACCTGCACCGACCCGGAGAGCGCGGGCACCCGGACGGGCGTCGTGACGCGGAGCGCCAGGTGGCCGGCGTCGTCGGAGGCGTCGACGCGCACCTCGGCGCGGTCGACGCGCAGCTGCTCGGCGACGACGGCGGCCGCGACGCGGGTGAGCACGCGGGCCGCGAGGCTCACGTGCCCGGGCACGACGGGGCCGCGCCCGGCGGCCCCGCCGTCGCCGTACGCCTCACGCAGGGTGGACGGAGCAGACCCGCCGGCCGTCGCCGCGGCCGACCCTGCCCCGGCGCTCACGACGACGAGCGCCGGCCGCGCAGCGCGTCGAGCAGCCCGCCCAGGTCGGTGCGGCCCGACACGACGCGGCCGACGAGCCCGCCGACCGCGATGCAGAGCGCGACGATCAGCAGGGCGCCGAGGCCCCACTCGAGGCCGACGACCGCGAGCACGGCGCCGACCGCCATGCCGACGACGGTGGCGCTCACGAGACGCGGCCCGGGGCGGCGGCGGCGCCGGCCGCGTCGTCGTCGTCCTCGCCGGGGATGTGGACGTCGTTGATCGCGACGTTCACCTCGGCGACCTGCATGCCGACGAGGTCCTCGATGGCCCGGGCCACGGCGGCGCGCACCTGCTCGGCGACGAGGGTCATCGGCTGCGGGTACTCGACGACGATCGTGACGTCGGCGGCGACCTGGGTCTCGCCGACCTCGACGCGCACGCCCTGGCTGAGGTCGCTGCTGCCGATCACGTCGCGGAGGGCGCCGAACGCCCGGGCCGCTCCGCCGCCGAGGGCGTGCACGCCGGGCACCTCGCGGGCCGCGATGCCGGCCACCTTCGAGATGACGCCGTCGGCGATGACGGTCTTGCCGGGCGAGGCGACGCCCGGGGTGCCGGCGCCGCTCGCGGGGGTGGCGGAGGCGACGGGCGCCTTGTCGACGCGGCTGGCGCCGGCGGCGGCGGGGATCGTCGCGCCCGACGGCGTGGTGCCGACGGTGCCGGGGGTGGTGGCGGTGCTCGGGGTCTTGTCGGTGGCGGCCATGGGCTGCTCCTTCTCGTCGGTGCGTCGGTGGTGCCGGGTGCGGTCCAGGGGCGCCCGGCGGTACGGTCGTCAGTGAGACGGACGCCGAGGCCCGGGTGTCACGGTCCCCGTCCCTTCCATTTCCTACACGGCCCGGCTCTGCCGGGCCCGGTGACCGAGGAGGCGCGATGGCGGTCGACCTGTCCGGTGCAGCCGACGGGGTGCTCGCGACCCGTGCCGCCGAGGGCGACGAACGCGCCTTCGAGGTGCTGCTGCGCCGCCACCTGGGCCTGATGACCGCCTACGCGACGCGCCTGACGCGCTCCCGGGCCGACGCCTCCGACGCCGTCCAGGAGGCCTCGGTCGTCATCTGGCGTGAACTGCCGCGGCTGCAGACGCCCGACGCGGTGCGCGGCTGGATGATGACGATCGTGTCGCGCAAGGCCTACGACCTGATCCGCAGCCGCCGCGTCGCCGACGACGTCGACGAGCTCGAGGTGCCCTCGCAGAGCGGAGCGGTCGACGACCCGGAGCGCGTCGCCGCCTCCACCGACGCCATGGGCGCCCTGCGCGGCGCGCTCGCCCGGCTGCCCGCCTCGCAGCGCGAGGTGTGGACCCTGCGCGAAGTGGGAGGCGAGTCGTACGCTGACATCGCCGAGCGCACCGGCACCAGCGTGACCGCCGTCCGGGGCCTGCTCGCGCGGGCCCGTGAGACCCTGACCCGAGAGATGGAGGCCTGGCGATGAGCGACGACCCGACGCGCACACCGCTGACGCCCGCCGGCGCGGCCCCGAGCGACCCCGCGGTCGACCCGCCGCTCGACCCGCTCGACCCGGCCGGTGTCGATCCCGCCGCCGAGCTCGAGGTCGTCGACGACGGCCCGATCTCGATGGAGCGGCTCAGCGACTACCTCGACGCCGGCCGCGAGCCGTACGACCCCGAGATCGAGTCCGACCCGTCGGCGCTGGCGCAGCTGGCGGCCCTCGCGCGCCTCCGCTCGATGACCGCGGGCCTCGTCGCGGAGGACGCCGCCGCCGAGCCCGCCCCCGACCCCTCCTGGATCGCCGGCGTCATGAGCCGGGTGCGGCTCGAGTCGCGCACCGGCCGGGAGATCCCGCTCTCGTCGCCCGACCCGCGGAGCACCCTGCACGTGACCGAGGGCGCGGTGCGCTCGCTGATCCGCGAGGCCGGCGACTCGGTGCCCGGCGCCGTCGTCATCTCGTGCGGCATCGTCGGCGACGTCGACCGGCCCGACGCGGTCGTCGGCGTCGAGGTCGCGATCAGCGCGCTCTTCGGCACGACCGTGCCCGACGTGGCCGACGCCGTGCGCGAGGCGGTCGCGGCGCACCTGGCGGCGCAGACGGAGCTCGTCGTCGAGGCTGTCGACGTGACCGTGCGCGACGTGCACCTGCTCGACACCGACGGAGGACTCTGATGGCCGACCCGCTCGACGACGACCGTCTCTCGCTGCTCGCGGCCGAGCTCGGCGCGCTCGCGGCCGCCTGCCCCGGAGTCCAGCGCGTGCAGGCGCGGCCCGGCTTCGGCTCGCTCGTGCGGCAGGCCGTCGAGGGCCTCGGCGCCGTCGTCGGCGGCGGGCCGGGGGGAGGCGCGGACGCGTCGTCGTCGGCCGCCGCGCTCGAGGGCGGTCGCCCGGTGCCCCTCGTGGGCGTCGCCGTCGCGGAGGCGGAGACCCGCGTCACCCTCGACATCGCCGTGGGCGAGGGCGCGCAGGGCCCGGCGGTGGCCCGCGAGGTGGCCGCGCGCCTCCTCGAGCGGGTCGCGGCGGAGCCGCTGCCGCCCGCCTCCGTCGACGTGCGGATCGTCGGCCTCACCTAGCGCGTGGCGCCCGCCGCCGCGCGCGCACCGAGGTGCCGCTACCTGGGGCCTGCGCGGCGACGAGGGCCCAGGCCGGGGCACCTCACGGGAGTCGCGGCAGCGGCCTACCGTGGGCGGGGCGCGGCCGCCCCGGCCGCCGCACCCCGACACGAGGAGGACAGCATGAGCGACGAGCCCCTGGAGTTCCAGAGCAGCAGCGCGGACCCGGATGACGGCAAGAAGTGGGACCAGGCGCTGAAGGGCGAGGACTACGACCTCGACGCGGACGGCGACGTCGACGCCGACGTCGAGACCGACCCGGACGCGGCTGAGGCCCCGGCCCCCGGCACCACCCCCTCGCCCGACCAGGTCTGACCCGCCCGGTCTGACCTGACCGTGGCCCCGCACCCCGTTCCGTTCACCGAACCCCGATGTGTCGGGGTTCGTCGAACGGAACGGGGTGCGCTGCGTGCGGCGGGCTGCGCGGGGCCGGGCTGCGCGGGAGGCGAGCGCGGCTAGGCGGTGCCGCCGAGGTCGGCGGCGAGGCCAGTCGCGTCGACGAAGCGGTCGCAGCGCATCCGGCTGCCGGGCCCCGGCACCTGCTCGGTGCCGAGCACGACGACCGCGTCGCCGCGCCGCAGCCGCCGCGCGACCTCGCGGTCGAGCGCGCCGTGCACCCGCACGAGGTGCACCCGAGCGTCACCGAGGTCGGCCTCGTCGAGGAGGTGGCGGCCGGTCGTCATCCGCGACTCGGGCATCGCGGCCACCCGCACGACGCTGGCCGAGAGCGGGCCCTCCTGCAGGGTGAGCGCCTCGTCGAGCACGACGCCGACGATCGTCAGCGGTGCCCCGGTGCGGGTCGTCGGCCAGTGCGCGGCCCGGGCGGCAGGCAAGGCCCGGGCGAGACGGGTCGGGGCGGAGGCGACCCGCGTCAGCAGCGACACGGCTCAGCCCTCGCTCGGGTCGAGGTCGGCCGAGCGGGCGTCGTCGTCGGTCGCCGCGTCGCCGTCGGGTCCGTCGAGCGCCGGGTCGGCCTCGATGTCGCGCACGGCGCCGGCGTCGAGCGGGCTGTCCGGCCCCCCGGGGTCGGGAGCGCCGCCCACCCCGCTGTCGCTCGTCCCCGTGCTCGTGTGGTCCTCGTCGGCCATGTCGTCCCCTCCGGTCGTGCACCGCGCCCCGGCCCAGCGCCGGGGGAGGTGCGGAGGGGCCGCACCGCCGACGGGCCCTGCGGCCGGCGCTGACCGGGGCTCACGCCCCGCGCCGGCTCCACCGTCGCGGGCGGCCCCTCCTGTCGTCGAGACAACCATCGTCACGAGCCGCCCCGCAGGCCCTTGACACCAGGTCGGGGGGCGTGCGTGACGGCTCGCGGCGGCGTGCGTCACTCGTCGGCGACGCCTTTGCTGACCGCCGTCGGGGCGTCGAACGAGTCGCCCTCGAGCGCCTGGAGCGCGTCGATGACGTCGTCGGGCGCGCCCTGCTCCTTCGCGGTGGCGATCAGGTCGTCCTTCGACACGGGGTAGTCGACCCCGCTGAGGTACTTCTGCATCTGGATCGGGTTCGGGGTGTCGGCCATGGCGGTCTCTCCTTCATCTCGGACGCGGGGCTCGGCCGCAGCCGAGCCACCTCGTCATCTCGGGGTCGGCCGGTCGGGGCGACCGGCCGGGCGGCCGGTCACCTCGACCGGCCGGGGGACCCCGTCGGCACCGACCGGCTGGTCCGGCCGGTCGGGGCCGACGGGGCGGTCGAGGTCGACCACGTCGGTCGCCTCGACGTCTCGGCGGGGCACCGTGGTGGGCGCCTCGAGGTGGACGGCTCCGCTGGGGACGATGCCCGCGCCTCCTCGTCGCTCCATCACGCGCCACTGCGCGGCGACGTCCTCGCCCGCGTGCTCGGCGGGCAGCTCGCCCCAGAACGCGAAGCCGCCGGCCTCGAGCAGCGCCTCGCGCCGGTACAGCGCGCAGCCGCCGACCCAGGCGACCCGGTAGGCGGCCCAGTCTCCCGGCTCGAGGTCGAGGGTCGCGGCCTCGTGGGCGAGGTTCGCGGCGTTGTGCAGCGACCAGCGCTCGAAGCCGGGGGCGCCGCGGCGGATCCGCTCGGGCTGCACGCCGCCCTCCCAGAGCTCGAAGGCGACCCGCTCGTGCGGGCGCACGTCGTCGAGGTACGAGAGCCCCTGCACGGCTGAGCCGACGAACCCGCAGCCGAGCCGCTCGAGGGCGTCGTGCATCCGCGCCAGCGTGCCCGGCTCGAGCCAGACGTCGTCGTCGAGGAAGAGCACGGCCGGCGCCGTCGCCCGCTCGAGCAGCGACTGCCGGTGCTCGGCGAGCCCGCGCCGCGGGTGGTGCACGTGGGTCGAGACCGCGCGGCCCTGCGCCCGCAGCACGCGGACCATCGCCTGCGCGGCGGGGGCCGTCCAGTCGGGGTCGCCGGTCGACTGGTCGCTGATCACGACCGAGAACGGCGGGTCGTCCTGCGCGGCGAGCCCGGCGAGCGTCACCGCGAGCTCGGCCGGCCGGTCGGCCGTGGGCACGAGCACGTCGACGGCGGGGGGCGCGGGAGTCGCGGTGCGCTCCCCGAGGACGGCCGACGCCGCCCACGCACCCGACCAGAGCCGGCTGCCGCTCACGGCGTCGCCCCGCGGATGCGGTCGACGATGCCGGTCGTCGAGTGGTCGGAGACGTAGTCGAGGATGCGGACCTCGCCGCCGCCCTCGACCACCGCCGCGGTCTCCTCGAGCATCTGCGGCGTGTAGTCGCCGCCCTTCGCGTAGAGGTCGGGCCGGAGGCGCCGGATCAGCGGCACCGCCGTGTCGGTGCCGAACGACGTCACGTAGTCGACGCAGCTCAGCGCCGACAGCACCCCGGCGCGGTCGGCCAGGCCGTTGATCGGCCGCCCCGGGCCCTTCAGCCGCCGGGTCGAGGCGTCGTCGTTGAGGGCGACCACGAGCACGTCGCCGAGCTGCTTCGCCTGGGTGAGGTAGGTCGTGTGGCCGCGGTGCAGCACGTCGAAGCAGCCGTTCGTGAGCACGACGGTGCGCCCGGCGGCGCGCTCGTCGTCGAGGCGGCGGACGAGGTCGTCGACCCCGAGCATCAGGTCGCCGGTGCGGTCGAGGTGCACGACGAGGTCGTCGGTCGAGCAGACGGAGGTGCCGAAGCGCTGCACCACGATGTCGGCGGCGGCCTGCGCGAGGTCGACGCTCGTGGTCAGCGGCAGGCCGGCCGCGCGGCCCACGGTGAGCGCCGCGACGAAGGAGTCGCCGGCGCCGGAGGCCTGCCGCTCCCTCGCCCGCCGGGCCCAGGTGCGGTGCCGGACCCGCGCCTCCGCCCGGCCTGCGGGGTCGTCGACGCCCGCGCCCGCGCCCGCGCCCGCGCTCGCGCCCGCGCCCGCGTCGCCCGGCTCGCGCACCAGCGTCATCGTGCCGTCGTGGTCGAGCGTGACGACGACGACCTGCGACCCGGTCGCCGCGAGCACCCGGTCGGCGGCGTCGGCGACCCGCTCGACGCGCACCTCGGTCGGCAGCGCGTCGCCGACCGCGAGGCCGACGAGCGCGGCGACCTCGCCGGCGTTCGGCGTCACGAGGTCGGGGCGGAGGCGCGACCACGGAGCGAGGTCGTGCGCGTCGACCACCACGAGCGGCGGGCGCTCGGCGGCGGGCCGCGCGACGAGCGCGTCGAGCACCGGGCCGGTCAGCGCGCCCGTGCCGTAGTCGCAGACGAGCTCGGCGTCGGCCCCGGTCGCCTGGGCCGTCGCGGCCTCGGCGAGCTGCGCCAGGGCCGCGGCAGGCGCGGGCGCGGCCCCGAGGTCGTCGAGCCGGATGAGCACCTGGTCGTCGACCATCACCCGGTTCTTCGCGACGGTGACGAGGCCGCGCACCCGCACCACGCCGGAGGTGTCGACCCCGTGCGCCGCGAGCAGCTCGGTGAGCCGTCGGCCGGCCTCGTCGTCGCCGACCAGCCCGGCGAGGCGCACGCGGGCCCCGAGCGCGGCGAGGTTGACGGCCGTGTTGGCCGCTCCGCCCGGCACGTAGCGGCGGGTCGCGACCTCGACCACGGGGGCCGGGGCCTCGCGCGTCATGCGCTCGGTCGTGCCCTGCCACCAGCCGTCGAGCACGAGGTCGCCGACGACGCTGACGACGGGCGCCGCCTCGCGGAGGGCCCGGGCGACCTCGGGGCCGAGGCCGCGCACCGCGGAGAGGTCGGGGCGTGCCACGTCAGTCGCCCTCGGCGGGCTGGGCGGGGTGCACGCGGGGCTGCTCGACCGGCGAGCCGGTGCCCTCGCTCCCGGTGCCCTCGTCGGGGTCGCCGCCCTCGGCCGGGTCCTGCGGGTGGGGCGTGCGCCCGGTGGAGGCGGTGGTCGCGGCGTCGGAGTCGGCGTCAGCCGACGGGGAGGGGGCGGAGGCGCGGGGCGCGGCGGGCGGGGCGGTGGCGGTGTGAGTGTCGGTCTCGGTCTCGGTCTCGGTGTCGACGGGGTCGGTGGCGGGCGCGTCGGCGCCCGCCGGCACCGTCGCGGCGGCCGCTCCCGAGACCGGCGCGACCGCGGCGGGGCTCGCCTCGGGCGACGGACGGCTCGCCGAGGCGGCGGTGTCGGCGGAGCCTGCGGTGCGGGCGGTGCCCGCGGTCTCGTCCGCGCCTCCTGCGCTCGCCGTCGGGGCCGCCCGGCGCTCGCCCGCGAGCACGGGCGTGCCGTAGTGCACGACCTTCGTGAGCGTCATCTCGTCGAGCAGCTCGGGGCCGTAGCCGAAGCCGGCGCCGCTCTCGCCGCGCGGCTGCGCCGACCCGCCGGGAGCGCCGCCGAAGACCGCGTTGATCTTCACCGTTCCGACCGGCAGCTCGGCCATCGCCCGGTTCGCGTGGCCGATCGAGCCCGTCAGCACCGTCGCCGCGAGCCCGTAGCGCCCGGCGCAGGCCAGGCGGAGGCCCTCGTCGAAGTCGTCGACGACCTGCACGGGGGCGACGGGGCCGAAGGTCTCCTCCTGCACGACGGTCATGTGCGGCGTGCAGTCGACGAGCACCGTCGCCGGGTACCAGGAGCCCGGCCCGCTCGGCACCGCCCCGCCGACGAGCGCCCGCGCCCCGCTCGCCAGCGCGTCGTCGACCTGGCACTGGACCTCGTCACGGAGGCGCCCGTCGACCAGCGGGCCCAGCTCGCCCCGGTCGTTGCGTCGCGTGGCCTCGGCGACCAGCGCCTCGACGAAGGCGTCGGCGACGTCGCGGTGCACGTAGACGCGCTCGACGCTCGTGCAGATCTGCCCCGCGTTGGCGAAGGCGCCGATCGCGGCCTGCTCGGCGGCCCACGCGGGGTCGACGTCGGCGTCGACGATGAGGGCGTCGTCGCCGCCGTTCTCGAGCACGACGTGGGCGCCGGTCAGCGCGGCGACGCGGGCGATGCGGCGGCCGGTGGCGGTGGAGCCGACGTGCGCGACGACGTCGACGTCGGGCTGCTCGGTGAGCGCGGCGCCGACGGCGGCGCCGCCCGAGACGGTGACGAGCACGTCGGGCGGCAGCACGGCGGAGACGATCTCGCCGAGCAGCTGGCCGACGTGGGGCGAGCGCTCGCTCGGCTTGTGGACGACGGCGTTGCCCGTCACCAGGGCGGCGCCGATCAGGCCGCAGGCGACGGCGACCGGGTCGTTCCAGGGGGTGACGGCGGCGACCACGCCGCGCGGCTGGTCGATGGTGAAGTCGGCGGCCTCGCGGGCGCCGACGAGGCTGAGGCCCCGGTGCAGCGGCCCGAGCTCGGCGTACTGGCGCAGCGTGTCGGCGCCCGCGAGCACCCCGCCGCGGGAGTCGTCGAACGGCTTGCCCGTCTCGCGCTGGTTGAGCGCGGCGAGCTCGTCGGCGCGCTCGCGGAGCGCCGCGGCGGCGTCGTGCAGCAGCTCGCCGCGGGCGGCGGCGGGGGTGCGCATCCAGGCGCCCTGCGCGGCGCGGGCCCGACGGACGGCGTCGACCACGGCCTCGCGGTCGGCCTCGGCGACGTCGCCGACGAGCGTGCCGTCGCGCGGGTCGAGCACGGTGAGGGTGCCGGGGGCGTGGTGCTCGGCGTGCTCGGTGTGCTCGGTGTGGGCGGCGCCGGCGCCGGCGGCGTCACGGGGGTCGGCGGGGGCGCTCGCCGTCGGCTCCGGGGTGCGGGAGTCGGGGGTGCTCGGGGCGAAGGTGGTCATGCGGGCCGTCCTCTCGTGTCGGTCGCCCCTGCCCTACCCCGGCCCGGGCGACCTCACACGTGCGCCCGGCCACCCCGCGCCGAGGTGACCCGTTCCGGGCCCTCGGCGCGCGGGAGGGCCCAGGGGGAGGCGCCTCGACGGCAGATCGTCGTCGCGCGACCCTGCCCGCGCCTCCCGTGCCTCCCCCGCCGGTCAGTTGCCGTTTTGGGGGGTTCTGCAAGCGCCAGAGCCCCTCAAAATGGCAACTGACCCCCAGGGTCGCGACGAGGTGACTCGTTCTGGGCTCTCGGGGCGCGGGAGGGCTCAGGAGGGGGCGCCTCGGGGGGGTACGGCGACGCACACGCGGCGCGGCGACGTGCCCGCCCCGGGCGCACGGCGCACGGCGCGCGCCCGCGTCGGGCGGCGCGGCGACGCGCGCGCGTCAGGCGGCGCGGCGCCCGGCGGGCTGGCAGCGGGGGCACCACCACGCGCGACGGGGCCGCTCCGACGTGCTGCCCGTGTCGTCGCGCGCGAGCACCGTCGTGCCGCACCGGAGGCACGGCCGCCCGGCCCGCCCGACCACCCAGTGGCTCTCGCCCCGCCGCGTGCTGCCGGTCGTCACCTGATAGCCCGCGGCCCCCGACGCCGAGGCCCACAGCAGCCGTGCCGCGAGCGCCAGCAGCGGCGGCAGGTCGACGTCGCCCACGGGCATCGCCGGGTGCACCCCGCGCAGGAACCCCACCTCGTTCACCCACAGGTCGCCGAGCCCGGCCACGGTGCGCTGGTCGAGCAGCGCGGCGCGGATCGGCCGGGCGGGGTCGGCGAGGAGTCGCGTGGCGGCCTCCGTAGCGCTCCAGTCGTCGCGCAGCGGGTCGGGACCGAGGTGCCCCACCACCGTGCGCTCGTCGCGCGTCGGCAGCAGCTCCACCACGGGCAGGTCGACGCCCCAGAGCGTGTGGCCGTCGCCGAGCTGGAGGCGCACCCGGACCTGGGGCTGGACGCGACGGGGCACGACACGGCCGGGCCGTGTCACCGTCCACGAGCCCTGCATGCGGAGGTGCGTGTGGAGCGTCGTCGCGTCGTCGAACCGGGTCAGGAGGTGCTTGCCGTGGGTGACGTGCTCGACCACGCGCCGCCTGTCGAGCCGGGTGCCGGCCGCGGCGCCCGAGCGCAGCTCGCCGCGCTCGACGAGCGCGCCGTCGGCCACGGCTCGGAGCCGCGCCGCCAGCCGGTGGACGCTGTCGCCTTCGGGCACCCCTGGAACCTAGCCCGCGCCTCCGACACTCCCTCCGGGGGCGTCGAGGTGACGCGTCCCGGGCCCTCGCGGTGCCCGAGAGCCCGAGAAGCGTCACCTGGAGGCGAGCGGCGCGGGCGCGACGCGCGCCGGCGCCCGCGGCGCGTCACGCCGGGAAGCGCAGCGTCAGCCGGTGCGACCCGTCGTCGTGCGTCTCGCTCGTGACGGTGCCGCCGAGCAGCTCGGCGCGCTCGCCGAGCCCGGTCAGGCCGTGGTGGGCGCTCGGCAGGTCGAGCAGCGGCAGGGTCGCCGCCCCCGCGTCGACGTGCAGCACGACCTGGCCCGCGTCGACGAGGCCGGTGACCGCGACCGCCGCGCCGGTCGAGTGCTTGCGGGCGTTCGTGAGCCCCTCCTGCACGGTGCGGTAGACGGCGCGCTGCTGCGCCGGCGAGAGCGTGGCCGGCAGGTCGAGCCGGCAGGTGACCTCGATGCCGCTGTCGGCGACGAGCCGGTCGACGTCGGCGAGCGTCGGCTGCGGCGCGAGCTCGCGGCGGTGGCCGCCGGCGGCGCGCAGCACCTCCACCATCGAGCGCAGCTCGTCGAGGGTCGTCACGCTGAGCCCCCGGATCGTCCGCGCGACGTCGCGCGCCTGCTCGTCGGGCGACGCCATCTGCAGGGCCCCGGCCTGCACCGCGATCAGGCTCACCTGGTGCGACACGACGTCGTGCATCTCGCGGGCGAGCACCGCCCGCTCGCGCGCGAGCGCGACCTGGGCGGCCTGCCGACGCTCGAGCCCCTGCGCCTCGCGCAGCTCGACCAGCTGCGCCGCGAGCAGGCGCCGTGCCCGCAGGAACGCCCCGAGCAGCGCCGGCACCGCCGTGTAGAGCGCGGCGTAGACGAGGGTCTCGGTGAGGAAGGTGAGGTAGTCCCAGGCGTCCATCGAGACGAGGTAGACGAGGGCGGCCGCGGCGACGCCGATCGTCGTCTCCCACCGCCGGGTGCGCTGCACGCCCAGGGTGAAGAGGGCGACCATCACCGGCAGGAAAGTGCCGCCCCACCAGAAGCCGGGCAGCGCCAGCACCAGGCTGACCCACGGCCAGCGCCGGCGGACGAGCAGGCCCGCGCAGGCGAGCACGCCGAGCGCGATCGTCCACGGGTCCGAGCCGTAGAGCACGAAGCCGGAGCCCGCCGCGGCGACCAGGCAGATCAGCACGTCGAGGGCGACGCGCTGCCAGCGACGTCGCAGGTGCAGGCCCGGCCCGGGGGGCCCGCCCGGCTCGGGGAGCCGGCCCGCGCCGGGGAGCCGACCCGCGCCTCCCGCGCTCCGCTCCTCCGCGGGCGACGTCACGGCCGCGGCACCAGCCCCGCGCGGTCGGCGACGATGGCCGCCTCGACGCGCGAGCCGACGCCGAGGGCGGCGACGACCGAGCTGACCGTGTCCTTGACGGTGCCGAGGGTGAGCCCGCACTCCGTGCCGATCTCGGTGTTCGAGAGCCCGCGGGCCAGGGCGCGCAGCACGACGGTCTCGCGCTCGCTGAGCCGGGCGACGACCGCGACCTGAGCCTCGTCCTCGGCCGAGCGGAACAGGCGCTCGCGCCGCAGCCCCGGCGCCAGCACGACCCCGCCCGCGGCGAGGGTGAGCACGTGCCGGGCCAGCTGCTCGGGGTCGGTGTCCTTGAGCAGGAACCCCGAGGCGCCCCGGTGCAGCGCCTCCAGCACCTGGTCGTCGGTGTCGAAGGTCGTCAGCATCGCCACGACCGGGGGCGCGGCGTCGGCCATCAGCTCGGAGAGGATCGTCAGCCCGTCGGGCTCGGGCATGCGGATGTCGAGCAGCACGACGTCGGGGGCGAGCTCGCGCACGGTCTCGACCGCGACGGGGCTGGCGACGGCCGCGAGCACCGTGATGCCGGGCGAGGCGCCGAGCACGAGGGCGATGCCGGAGCGCACGAGCCCCTCGTCGTCGACGACCACGACGGAGACGGGGGTGTCGGTCATCGGTGCGGGCCTCTCGGTCGGGTGCGCGGGCGCCGGGGCCCGCGCTGCGAGGCTAGCGCTGCCGCGGCCGCCCCCGGGGAGTCGCGGGCCGACCTCCCGGGCAGCTCCCGGCCGGTCACGAGCCGGGGTGGCTCGCCGTGGGCGTCGCCGTCGCTGCCGGGGTCGCGCTCGGGTCGGCCGGTGACAGCGCGCTCGCCGAGAGGCCCCAGCGCGGGTACAGGTCGCCGATGCCCACCGCGAAGCCCCGGGTCGCGGTCGTCCAGTCGTGGGCCGTGCCCGGCGAGACCCAGCGGGTGACGTGCATGCCGGCCGCCTCGGCGGCGGCCGAGTTCGCGGTCATGGCGGCCCCGAAGGTCGGGTCGTCGGCCCCGACGGCGAAGAACGCGGCCGTGTCGGCGTAGGGCGCGTGGGCCGCCATGATCGCCTGCGGCTGGGCGGCGTCGTACGCCGCGCGGTCGCCCGCGAAGCCGTCGGCGACGGTCTGCTCGACCGAGCCGAGCGACGGCCCGACCTCGCCCGAGACGTCGATCACCGAGCCGAACAGGTCGGGCCGCGCCGACCCGAACTGGATCGCGCAGGTGCCGCCCTGCGAGAACCCGCCGATCGTCCAGGCCCGGGGGCCGGTCGCCACCCGGTAGTGCGCGGTCACGTAGTCGACCACGTCGGTCGTGACGTAGGTCGCGCTGTTCCCGAGGGCCCCGTCGACGCACATCGGGTTGTGCTCGTCGGCGCTCAGCTGGTCGGGCACCACGGCGATCGGCGCGAGCCCGTGGTCGGCCGCGGCGTAGGCCTCGAGGGTCGTGACGAGCCCGCCCGAGGTGACCACCGACTCCGGCGAGGCGGGCTGGCCCGACATCATCACCACGACGGGCAGGGGCGGCGGGTCGGCGACGAGCGCCGCCGGGGGCAGCCAGACGACGGCGTCGCGGGCGGGGAAGCCGGAGACCGTGCCGGGGATGTGCACGGTGCCGTAGCGCCCGTGGGCCGGCATGTCGGCGGGCGGGGTCCACGACGCGTACAGCTGCGGGTCGAAGGCGCCGGGGCCGGAGCCCGCCGCGCCGTCGGCGCCCACCGAGGAGGGCAGCGCCGCGATGGTGCTCTCGCCGAGGGCCTCGGCGAGGGTCGGGTACGCGCCCGCGTCGCGGTTGATCGCGAGGGCCCCCGCCGTGACGAACACGACGACGCCGAGGCCGGCCACGACCCGCTTCGCCGCCGAGGTGCGGACGAGGGCGACGACGGCCACCGCGACGGCCGCGAGCACTCCCGAGAACCAGGTGCGGTCGACCCAGGTCGGGGGCACGCCGGCGACGTCGAGGAGGTCGCCGAGCACCCACGAGCCCAGGGCGCCGAGCGCGGCGCCGGCGACGGCCGCGAGCAGGATGCGCCGCCACCAGCGCCGGGGGGACGGGGCGGCCGCGATGTCCGCTGCCCGATGCCGCCGGCGCGGCGGCCACGCCACGAGCACCGCCAGCACGAGCGCCGCTCCGTAGACCACGGCGAGCAGCGGGGTGGAGGTGAGGGGCAGGGTCAGGAGGTCCTCCTTCATCGGGCACCGCGCATCCGACGGTCCGCCGCCGCGCCGTGGGCGGCCCGCAGCGCGGCCACCACCTGTCGGGCCCGGAGGGTCGGCACGTAGGCCGTCGCGAGGGCACGGCCGACCGGCGCGAGGTCCGCCGGGCTCGGGCAGGCGAGCCAGAGGGTCTCGTGGGCGGGGTCGAACTTGGCCTTGAAGCGCCGCAGCGACGTGAAGCCGTACGAGGGCTCGAGCACCCGGCCGGTCGTGGCGAGCAGCCGTGCGACGAGCCGGTCGACCAGGGTCGTCGGCACCGTGCCGTCGGCGCTCGCCAGCGGGGTGCCCGAGAGGCTCAGCGTCTCGAGCCCCTCGGCGCGGAAGGTCTGCGCGGCGGTCGCGATGAGGAACTCCACGACGCCGGGCATCGGGTCGTGCCCGCGCCGCATCACGTCGAGCGTGCGCCCGACGAGCCGCCCGTCGCGCCACGAGGGCAGCCAGCTCGTCACCCCGTGCACGGCCCCGTCGGCGTCGACCGCGACGAGCAGCCGCACCTCCGGGTCGTCGAGCTCGCGGAGGCCGCCGAGGGTGAACCCCATCTCGGGCAGCGCCTTCGCGGCCACCCAGTCGTCGCTGAGCGCGTCGACCTGGCGGCGCAGCTCCTCGTCGAGGCCGCGGTAGGTGCTCCACACGGCGCGCACGCCGTCGCGGGCCGCGCGGTTGGTGGCGGTGCGGAGGTCCTGCCGCTTCTTGCCCGACGTGGTGAACGTCGCCAGCTCGACCACCGACTCCTCGGCGACCGGGGTGACGCTCCAGCCGAGCTCGGCGAAGACGTCGAGGTGGCGACCGTGCACGCTGTAGAACGCCGGCACGAGGCCGCGCGTCGAGCAGTGGCGGGCGAAGCCGCGGATCGTCTCGGCGGCGTCGTCGGGGGCGCTGATCGGGTCGGAGACCGTGAGGGCCACGCCGTGCGCGACCCGGTAGGCAACGGCGCCGCGGCCGTCGTCGGTGAACCAGTGGCCGTTGCCGGCCCAGGTCGCCATGAAGCCCAGCGAGCCCGCGTCGGAGCGGCGCAGCTGTGCGAGCACCCGGTCGCGGCCGGCGACGCGGAGGTCGGCGGCGGTGCGACGGTCGAAGGAGCGACGGCGGCGCAGCAGCACGATGGTCGCCGTGGCCGGGGCGACCCAGATCAGGAGGAGCAGCACCTGCCACTCGACCTCGCCCGAGCTGAGGCCCGACCAGGTGAACCAGTCGTCGGCGAGCGGGATCACCGTGAAGTACCAGGCCAGCAGGCCCGTCATCAGCACGAGGGCGCCGACGGCGACGACGAGCCCGAGGCGCCGGCCGCGGAGCAGGAGGCCGACGGCGAGGGCCAGCACGCCGACGGCGACGACCGTCACCTCGGGGCCCGCCAGCTCGGAGATCGGCGACAGCACGCCGACCGCGTCGCGGGCGACGGCGGCGATGGTCCAGCCGAGGGCGACCGTGCCGAGGGCGGTGGCGGCGACGGTGCGGGCGCGACGGCTCGGCTCGTCGTGCCAGGGGGCGTGCGCCGAGAGCGGCACGAGGGCGCGGCCGAGCGGCAGGCCGGCGAGCAGGGCGAGGGCCCGGGCGAGGTCGATCCCGTGCCCGCCGAAGAGCAGCCCCGCGAGGGCGACGGCGAGCACCGCGGCACGCAGGCCCTGGCGGCGGGCCGGGGCGAGCCCGCGGCTGACGGCGACGAGCACGACGATGAGCGTGACGGACGGGCCCCAGACCCGGTCGCCGTCGGCGATCTGCGAGAACTCCTCGCCGACGGCGGAGCCGACCAGGAGCACGAGGGAGGCGGCGGCCGCGGCCCCGAGGGAGCCCACGACCGCGACGGTGCCGGTCCGCACCGCGCCGACCCGCGCCTCCGCCCAGGCCACCGTCACGAGCGCGGCGGCCGCCGCGAGGGAGGGCCCGACGACGTGGCGGAGGTCGCCGTCGGCGTGCGCGACGGTGATCCAGGCGGCCGCGGCGAGGAGGGCGAGGAGGGTGAGGGGGCGGGCGCGGAGGGCGGTGGCGGCGGCGCGTGCGGAAGCGGTGGCTGTGCGTGCGGCCGCGGTGGCGCGCGTGCCCTGGGTGCCGGGGCTGCCGGCGCTGCCCGGGCGGGCGCTCGTGCTCGTGCTCGGGCTGGCGCTGGTGTCCGCCGGGCCGCCGTGGGGGCTGCCGGCGGGGGGCGGGGCGAGGGTCGTGTTCTCCACGGCCCCAGTCTCGGGCGGGGCCTCGAGCCGCGCGTCGGCCCCCGGGCGCGGCCCGCCCGCCGTCCGGCTGGCGCGGGTCCGCCGGACGGCTGGGCGAGGAGAGCCGGGCGGGTCGGGCCCGGCGCCCCCGGTCGGCTACGCCTCGCGGCCGGCCGGCATCTGGGTCCCGCGGGGGTCGGTCTCGGCGAGTCCCTCGAAGATCGACTCGATCTTCGCGAGCACGTCGGCCTCGAGCTTCACCCCCGACGCCTTCGCGTTCGACTCCACCTGCTCGGGGCGCGAGGCGCCGATGATGGCCGAGGCGACGTTCTCGTTCGAGAGCACCCAGGCGAGGGAGAGCTGCGCCTGCGTGAGCCCGAGCTCGTCCGCGACGGGCTTCAACTGGGCGACCGCGTCGAGCACGTCGTCGCGCATCCAGCGCTCGATCATCGACGCGCCGCCCTTCTGGTCGGTCGCGCGGCTGCCCTCGGGCAGGGCGGCGCCCTTCTGGTACTTGCCCGTGAGGACGCCCTGCGCGATGGGCGACCAGACGATCTGCGAGATGCCGAGCTCCTTCGAGGCCGGGACGACCTCCTCCTCGATGACCCGCCAGAGCAGCGAGTACTCGGGCTGGTTCGAGACGAGCTGGATCTTCAGCTCGCGGGCGAGGGCGTGCGCCTCGCGCAGCTGCTCGGCGTTCCACTCCGAGACGCCGATGTAGAGCACCTTGCCCTGGCGCACCAGGTCGGCGAACGTCTCCATCGTCTCCTCGAGGGGAGTCTCGACGTCGTAGCGGTGGGCCTGGTAGAGGTCGACGTAGTCGGTCTGCAGGCGCTTCAGCGAGCCGTTGATCGACTCGGTGATGTGCTTGCGGCTGAGGCCGGTGTCGTTGTGGCCCTTGGGGCCGGTCGGGCCGTAGACCTTGGTGAAGATCTCGACCGACTCGCGGCGCTCACCGGCCAGCGCCTCGCCGAGGACGACCTCGGCCTGGGTGTTCGCGTAGACGTCGGCGGTGTCGAAGGTCGAGATGCCGACGTCGAGGGACTTGCGGACGCAGGCGGTCGCGGTGTCGTTCTCGACCTGCGAGCCGTGGGTGAGCCAGTTGCCGAAGGTGAGCTCCGAGACCTTGAGGCCAGAGTTTCCGAGGTACCTGAATTCCATGGGGTGTGCTCCTTGTCGGGCGCGCTCCGGTGCGCGCCGCCGTGCACGGTAGTCCGCGCCGCGCGCCCTGCGCGGGCGCGGCGCGGGACGGGCGGGGCCGCCCGGTGACGCACCACGTCTTCGCCGGGGAACCACGCCGCGGCGTGGTTCGGGTGCGAGGACGTGGTTCCTCAGCTCAGCGCGCGGGCGCGGGGCCGCGGGGACGGTCACGCCGGACGGAACCTCGCGCCGAGCTCGTCCGCGACGGCGTCGACGTCGACGCCTCGGTGCGGTGCCTTCTCCACGAGCCGCACCAGGCGGCGGGGCCAGCACACGGCGATGCCCCGCACCGTGAATTCGCCGCCGACGAGGGGCCAGTCGGCCTCGACGAAGCAGAGGACGCCTCGCAGCGGCACTCCCGGCAGAGCCTCGGCGACGCGGGTGAGCTGCCCCTGCACACCGTCGGCGAGCCGCGTCTGATCACGGCCCCGCACGAGGAGCTTCTCGACCCGGGGCCGCAGCACGCCGCCTTCGACCTTCAGTTCGGGCCGGCCCGTGTACCTCTTGGCGTCGATCACCCACACACCGGAACGCGCGACCACGAGGTGGTCGATGTTCGCCCGGGACCGGGGGATGCGCCGGTCGTGGAGGACCCGGACGTCGGGGCCCGCGAGGCAGTCCAGGCGGCGGCCCACCGCCTCCTCGCCGACGGCGCCCGTGGCCCACGCGGCGGTGCTCTGTCGCTCGGGGGTCAGTGCGACCGCCAGGCCGCCGAGGCGGCCCCACTGATCACGGGTGCGCTGCTCGTCGGCTGCCCGTCGTCGTTCGTGCTCGCGCCGGGCTGACGCCCCGGCGCGGCCTGCCCCTGCATCGTCCACGGAGCCATCTCGTCATGTCCCCGTGGGTGAGGGCCATCCCCACTTCGGGCGGGGCGTGATCCTCGCAGGGCGGGCGGGGCCGCCCGGTGACGCACCACGTCTTCGCCGGGGAACCACGCCGCGGCGTGGTTCGGGTGCGAGGACGTGGTTCCTCGGCCGAGCGATCGCGCGAGTGAGCGCACGGGCGCGCGTGGCTCGGCTCAGGCGTCCTCGTCGAGGATGCGGGTCAGCTCGGGGGCGAGCGCCGCCGCCCAGAGCTGGTGCACCCGCGCCCACGAGTAGAGCTCGTCGCCCAGGCGCGCGTCGCCGACATCGGGGTCGGGGAAGGGCACGAACACGCAGTCGCCGCGGTCGCGGACGAGCCTCACGCTCGCCTCGTTCAGGCGCTGCACCTGGTGCCGGATGCGCTCGCGGCCCCAGCGCGGAGTCTGGCGGAAGCGGTCCATCGGCGGGATGCCGCCGACGATCACGGGGCTGAGCACGGTGCCGGTGCGGCGGGCCCGGTCGAGCAGCACGTCGAGGCCCGCGGTCCAGTCGCGCACCGACGTCATCAGCAGCACGTCGCTGAAGCCCAGCGCCACCACCGTCGCGTCCACGTCGGCGGACTCCGCCGCGCAGCGCGCCGCGGCCTCGCCGACCGTCAGCACCCCGCCTCCGCCGTCGACCCAGGCGAAGGGCCGCCCGCGGGCTGCGGACACGGTCGCGGCCAGGCGGCTCAGGGTCGTGAGGGCCTCGTCGACGACTCCGAACCGGGGGGAGGCGGTGCTCCCGACCCAGGCCACGCGGTCGGCCGAGACGTCGGTGACGACGTCTGTCGTGGGGTCGGGCGCAGCCGGGAAGGTCCCAGCCCGGATCGCCCGCCGGAACTGCTCGAGCTGCAGCCGCAGCACGGGCCGCGCCGCCGACCAGAAGAGCTCGGAGGCGCCTCGCCGCGGGGGAGGGGTGGTGGTCGACCGCGTCATCAGGGCCTCCGTGTCGGCGCGGGCGCTGCCCGGTCGGGTTCGGGCCCCCGCCGTCGGGCCCCGTGGCCGGGGGCGCCTGCGTGTCGAACCTAGCGGCGACCCGCGGCTCGACGGGGGTCCGGAGGTGCACTGCGCGCAGATCGGACAGGCCCGCCACCGGGCATCGAGCATCGAGCCGCGATCGTCGAGCACCGACGACGACCGGCGCGGGTCACTCCGCCCGGGGCAGCCAGCCGCGCTCGAGGGCGAGCGTCGCCGCGCGCGTCCGGTCGGCGACCCCCAGCTTCTCGAACACGTGGAGGAGGTGCGTCTTGACCGTCGCCTCCCCGATGAAGAGCCGGCGGCCGATCTCGGGGTTCGAGCAGCCGGCCGCGACGAGGTCGAGCACCTGCGTCTCGCGGGCGGTGAGGGGGCTCGCGGCGGCGTCGGCGCCCGGGGCGGGCGTCCGGGCCCGGGTGACAAGCAGCGCCGCCATCGACGGAGCGAGGGCGACCTGCCCGGCGACCACGGCACGGAGGCCCGCGAGCAGCTCCGCCTCGGGCGCCGCCTTGAGCAGGTAGCCGCTCGCGCCGGCCTCGATCGCGGAGAGGATGGAGTCGTCGGTCTCGTAGGTCGTCAGCACGACGACGCGCGCCTGCGGCCGGTCGAGCAGCACCTGTCGGGTCGCGACGACCCCGTCGACGCCGGGCATCCGCAGGTCCATGACGACGAGGTCGGGGGCGAGCTCCGCCGAGAGCCGCACGGCCTCGGCGCCGTCGGCCGCCTGGCCCACGACCGCGAAGTCGTCGGCCCCCGCGAGCAGGGCGACGATGCCCTGGCGCACGATCGGGTGGTCGTCGACGACGAGCGTCCGGGTGGCGGGGCGGGCGTCGGGGGCGGTCTCGGCTGCTGCGCCCGCGCCTCCGCCCGGTGCCGCGCTCACGACGCCACCGCCGCGAGCGGCAACCGGGCCGTCAGGGTCGTGCCGCCCGCGCCGCTCCCTAGGTCGAGCGAGCCCCCGGCGAGGGCGAGGCGCTCGGCCAGTCCCTCCAGCCCGAACCCGTCGCGCGCGAGGGCCGGGTCGAAGCCCGTGCCGCCGTCGACGACCGTGAGCACCGCGTCGTCGCCGTCGCGCCGCAGCACGACGCGCGCGCTCGCGGAGCCGCTGTGTCGACGCACGTTCGCCAGCGCCTCCTGGGCGCAGCGCACGACGACGACCTCGTGCTCACGGGCGAGGGCCCCGGCGGCGCCGGCTTCCAGCTCGACCCGCACGTCGACGTCGATGCCCGTCTCGCGGGCGAAGCGCGCCCCGAGCCGCTGCAGCGTCGTGCCGAGGTCGGTCGCGGCGGGGCCGGGGGAGGCGGTGGCCGCCACCAGCGCACGCGTCTCGGTCAGCGCCTCCCGGGCTGCCTCCTCGACCACGTCGAGCCGTTCGCCGGCCGTCGTCAGGTCGCCGGCGACGAGCGCGCTGCGCGCCTGCTGCGCGAGCAGCACGACGCCCGTGAGGCTCTGCGCCACGGTGTCGTGCAGGTCGCGCGAGAGCCGTTCGCGCTCGGCGCTCGTGCCGACGTCGCGGGCGCGGGCCGCCAGCTCGCCCTGCGCGTCCTCGAGCTCGGCGAGCAGCCGGGCCCGCTCGGCGCCGGCGTGGGCGATGCTCGTGATCCAGAGGCCGAGCGCGATGCTGAAGGCGAGCGAGAGCACCTCGCTCGTGGCGGCGGTGCGGACGGTCTCGGCCGTCGGGCCGAGGGCGAGCACGAAGCCGGCCGTCACGGCGGCGACCAGGGCGACGTTGCCGACGATCGCGCTCCGCACCGACGGCAGCAGCGCCCAGAGCACCGGCATGAGGAAGGCCTGCGCCGTGGCGAGTTGGGGGGAGGCGGCGGTCAGGGCCCCGGCGACGAGCACGACGAGCGCGGCGGCGACGAGGGCCCGCGGGCCGGGACGGTCGCGGCGCGCCGGGTGCCCGGGGCGGGCCTGGTGCCCGGGGCGGGCCTGGTGCTCGGGGCGGCCGGGGCCCCCGGAGCCCAGCGGGCCGCGCTCGGCCGCCCGCGCCGCGAGCACGGGCCGGACCGCCCCGATCCACACGCCGACGAAGGCGCCGAGGGCCGGGCCGGCCGTGCCCGGCACGCGCGAGACGTCCTCCGACACGAGGGCGAGCACGGCCAGGGCGACGAGCGTCAGCGCGGCCCCGGCGTCCCAGCCGCGGAGGGCGCCGCCCCGCACCGGCGAGCCCGCGGGCGACCCGGCCAGCGACCCGGCGGGCGCCCCCGCGGGCGCCCCCGCGGGCGCCCCCGTCGGGGTCGTGTCGCCGGTGTCGTCGTTCACGCGCCCCCCTCGGGTCGGTCGGGTCGGCGGGCCCGGCGTGGTCGGCCGGGTCGGTCGTCAGTCATCCTGCCGGATCCAGCGGAAGGTCACGAGCGTGACCCCGAGCCCGACCACCAGCCAGACGCCGAGCCACAGCACCACCGACGGCAGGTCCCAGCTGCCCGAGGGCTCCGCCGCCGCGAACTCCGGCGGCAGGAACACGCTGCGGGCGCCCTGCGCCAGCCAGCGCAGCGGGAAGGCCGAGGCCACCGACTGCAGCCAGCCGGGCAGCTGCGAGAACGGGAGGTAGACGCCCGAGACGAACTGCAGCACGACGGTGATGGGCACGATGACGGCGGTCGCGCTGCGGCCGGAGCGGGGGAGGCGCGAGAGGGCGACGCCGAGCAGCGACGTCGTCGCCAGCCCGAGGAGCCAGATGCCGGCGAACCGGGCCCAGGTGCCCGGGTCGGTCGGCAGGTCGACGCCGAATGCGAGCGCGGCGACCGCGAGCAGCAGCACCAGCTGGAGCGCGCCGGTGACGAGCACCTGCCCGATCTTGCCGAGGAACCACGACGCGACGGGCAGCGGCGTGCTCGCCAGGCGCTTCATCGTGCCGTCGGCGCGCTCGCCCGCGATGTCGACCGCGAGCGACTGGACGCCGATCAGCAGCACGCCCGAGGCGATCATGCCGGGGAGGTAGTAGGTCGCGGCGTTCACGACCGAGCCGTCGGGCGCCTCGCCGAAGTCGGGCAGCTCGCTGAACGCCGTCGAGAAGACGAGCAGCATGATGACCGGGAAGGCGAAGGTGAACAGGACGGTGTCGCCGGCCCGGAAGAAGGTGCGCACCTCGGTGCGGGCACGGTCGAGGCCCAGCGTCAGGACGGTCATCGCGCCTCCTCCGTGACGATCCGGGCGGTGCCGGCGGTCCCGGCCGCACCGGCGGTGCCGGGGGCGGGTGCAGCCGCCGCGTCCGCCGCGTCGACCGGCTCGGGCTCGGCGACGAGCCCGAGGTAGACGTCCTCCAGGGTCGGCCGCACGACCTCGAGCGCGGCGGGCTCGCCGCCGTCGGCCACCAGGCGCGCGACCAGCGCGGCGGGCTCCGCCGTCGTCACGTCGTGCGCGCGCCCGTCGGGGCCCGTCCAGCGCACGTGCGGAGTGCGTGCCTCCGACCCGCCCAGCGTGTCGGGCGTGCCCTCGGCGACCACGCGGCCGGCCGCGACCACGACGACCCGATCGCTGAGCTGCGCCGCCTCGTCGAGGTAGTGCGTGGTGAGCACGATGCTCGTGCCCGTGTCGGAGAGCGACCGGACCACGCCCCAGAAGGCCCTCCGCGCCTCCGGGTCGAAGCCCGTGGTCGGCTCGTCGAGGAACAGCACCTCGGGCCGGCCGACGATGCCGAGCGCGACGTCGACGCGTCGACGCTGACCGCCCGAGAGGCTCCGGAGGCGCTGGCCGGCCTGGGCGGTCAGGCCCACCGCCGCGATCACCTCGTCGGCGTCGCGGGGCGCGGGGTAGGCGAGGGCGGTGCTGCGGACGATCTCGCGCACCGTCGAGCTGCCGTCGCCGCCGCTGGACTGCAGCACGACGCCGACACGGGCACGCCAGGCGCGGTCGGCCCGGGCGGGGTCGACGCCGAGCACGGCGACCTCGCCTCCGGTGCGGCGGCGGTGCCCCTCGAGGATCTCGACGGTGGTCGACTTGCCGGCGCCGTTCGGGCCGAGCACGGCGACGGTCTCGCCGGCCCGCACGTCGAACGAGAGGCCGTGCAGCACGGGCCGGTCGCCGTACGACTTGGTGAGGCCGCGCACGCGCACGGCGGGTTCTGTGGTCATGACCCCAGCCTCGCCGGGCGCCGACCCGGTCGGCACGACCGGTCGGAGGACGGTGCATCCACCGACCGGTGGACGCCCTGGGGAGGGACGGCGCCCGGCCGGATCCTGCTCGTGTCCGGGAGCTGACGCCGCCGATCACTCTCGGAAGCGAGAGCTGACGACCCCGATCTCTCAAATTTGAGAGCGATCCGCCGGGGGCGACCCAGGGCAGGCGGGAGTCGCGGGTCGAGAGGTCGGATCGCTCTCGCATTCCGTCCGGCGAGCCGCGCCGTCGGCCAGCCGCACCCGCACCCGCACCCGCACCCGCACCCGCACGCGCACCCCGCCCCTACCCCCGCGGCGCGACCCGCGCGTCGACGACGGCGAGCACCGCCGCCTCGTCCGCCGGTTCGAGCCCGGCGCGGCGGGGGCGGTCGCGCCCCCGGGCCAGCTCGTCGGCGAGCACCCGCGCGACCGTCTCGCGCAGCGGCCGCCGTGCCCCGCCCGCCGCGACGTACGCCGCCCCGCTCCGCCGCACGAAGCCCCCGGCGTCGAGCGGCAGCCAGAGCGGCAGCGACCGCGGCCCGGCCCACCACGAGACGCCGGCGGCGAGCAGGGTCGCGTCGTCGACGGTCACGAGCTCGAGCGCCGCCCCGGAGCCGACCGCCCCGGGGCCGACAGCCCCGGAGGCCGCAGCCTCCGCGGTGGCCGCGACCCGCGCCTCCCGCAGGAACTCCTCCAGCGGCACCGGCTCGCCCACCGCGTCGACGGTGCCGACGACCCCCTCCCGCCCCGCCTGCTCGACGAACGCGGCCAGGTCGCCGACGTCGACGGCCTGCACCCAGCGCCCCTCCGTGGTCGGCACGACGACGCGGCCGCCGCGGTGCATCCGCCCGGGCCACCAGCCGAAGCGGTCGCTGGGGTCGCCGGGCCCGACGACGAGGCCGGGGCGCACGACGAGCAGGCGGTCGCCGAGCCGGCCCGCCGACTCCCGCTCGGCCGCGACCTTCGCGTCGGCGTAGACGGAGGTGTCGACCGGCTCGACGAGCTCGGCCGACTCGTCGGCCCCCGGGGTCGCGGTGTCGGCGTAGACGGAGACGCTCGACACGAGGGTCCAGTGGGAGGCGCGGTCGGCCAGCGCGCGGAGGGCCGGCCCCACGAGGGCCGGGTCGGACGACAGCTCGACCACCTCGTCCCACTCGCCGACGAGTTCGTCGTAGCCGGTTTCGTCGCGGCGGTCGGCCCGGACGAGCCGGGCGCCCTCGGCGACGGGGCCGGCCTCGCCGCGGGCGAGGCACACGACCTCGCCGCCCCGCGCGACGGCGGCCGCCGCGATCTCGCGGCCCAGCCAGGCCGTCCCGCCGAGGATGAGGGTGCGCGTCATGCCCCGAGCCAACCAGGCGGCGGCCCCTCCCCGTCACCGACGTCGCGCGGAAGGTGCACTTGCCGACCAGGTGCCCCGATCCGCCCGTCTGATGACGGGGAATCCGGTGATCAGGACCTCTACGGTCGGCATTTGCAGGTCAGAAGGGAGCTGAGAGGGGGATCCCGCGGGGAGGGCAGCCCGCGCGGAGGCGCGGTGCGGCCTAGCGGCGCGTGCCGCTGCCCTGCGTCGTGCGGGCGCGGCTCGAGCCGGCCGTGAGCTCGGGCACCAGCAGCCGCGCACGGAGCACGGCCACGAGCTGCTCGGGCTGGAGGGCGGCGAGCTCGGCGCGGCTGGGGGTGCGGGCGCGGCCCGCGGCGTCGTCGACGGGGCGGGTCACGCGGCGTCGGCGAGCTGCGCGAGTACGGCGACCATGTCGATCGGCTCGGTGACGGGCATGTCGGTGAAGGAGACGGGGATGCTCATGGGGGTCCGTTCGGTGGTGCCCGGGCGAGGAGCGGGGCGGGGATCGGGGTGCGACGGTCGAGTGCTCGATGAGCAGGGGCTCGACGTGCCTCCGGGAGGCGCCGCCCGGAGTCGGGGACCGGTCCGCTGAGACTACGGCGCGCCGCCCCCTCGATCTCCCCCCTTGACCGCGGCCCGACGGCGGCGTCGCAAACCGGACGCCCGGGAGCGCCGCGGAGACCGAGACCGGACAGTCGCGGCGTCCCCTGACCGTGCGGTCACCGGCCCCGCCTACAGTGAGGGCTCCCCCGCGAACCCCGGAAAGCGTGATGTCCTGACATCCACCGACACCCTCCTTGACCATCCCGAGACCGACGCGCACGCCGTCTGGCTCCGGGCGATGGAGACGTTCAGCGGCACCGTGGACGACCCGCGCGACCGGGTCCTCTCCCTCTTCAGCTTCATCGCCTCCGACCACACGGCCGCCCCGCCGTGCCCGTGCCTCCACGCCGGCGGCGACGTCGAGACCGCCGAGCGGCACGTCCTCGAGCTCTCCCGTCTCGTCGACCGCCTCTGCCGTGAGGGCGGCTACCCGCCGCCCCTCGGCCACGCGATCGTGCTGATGATCGAGGGCGCCCTCATGGAGGCCCCGGTCATGGGGCCGGACGGGCCGACGCGCGACGCCAGGACGGCCGCGGCGATGCTGCTCGCCGTCTACGAGACGGGCGTCGGCGCGACCGACTTCTGAGGCGACTCCCCGGGGTGCCGCCACGGCGAGGCCGGTGCCCGAGGGGTGCGGCCCAGTGCGCTATCCGGACAGCGCGCCAGCAGTGTCGGTGGCTCGTGGCACGATCCATCGCGGATGACAGACGACTACGACGAGCGACGCTTCCGCGTCGACGCCCACGGTGACGACCTCGACGAAGCCCGCGACACCCTCGCTCACGCGTACGAGGGGATCGAGTGGCGCGCCGAGCGTTCCGACGCGCCCTTCTCGTACCGGTACTCGTCGGCCGGCGACCAGTTCATGAGCCTGCGGGCGGTGCGCTTCGAGGGCCGCATCGAGGGCGAGATGCCGCCCGGCGACGACTACGTCATGCAGTGGATCACCCGCGGCCAGGGCACGCTCGACGTCGGGCCCGACGAGATCCGGCTCGAGGCCGGGCAGCCCCGGCTCTGGCCGTCGGTGCCGTTCCGCTTCGCGTTCTCCGACTACGACCAGCGGCTGGTGCAGATCAACCGCCAGACCGTGCACGACCTCGCGGCCGAGCGCGGCTTCACGCCCGCCCAGCTCCGCTTCGACCACGCCGTCGAGCCGCGACAGCAGGCGATGGCGCTCTGGCGCAACAGCGTCACGCTGATCTCACGCAGCGTGCTCGACGGCGAGGCGAGTCCGCTGCTGCAGGCCGAGATGGGCCGCCTCGGCGCGATCGCCCTCATGGAGCTCTACCCGCAGCAGGGCTCGCCCCTGCCCGACGAGCTGCTGCTGCCCCGCAACGCGCACGTGCGGGCCGCCATCGAGCACGTGCACGCCCACGTGCAGCTGCCGCTGACCTCCGTCGACCTCGCCGAGGTGGCGCACGTCAGCGTGCGGGCGCTGCAGCAGGCGTTCCAGAAGCACGTCGGCACGACGCCGAACGGCTACATCCGCGCCCTCCGGCTCGACCGCATCCGCGAGGAGCTCCTCGTCAGCGACCCGCACCGCACGTCGGTCGCCGAGGTCGCGAAGCACTGGGGCTTCGCGCACGCGGGCCGGTTCGCGGCGGCCTACGCCGAGAAGTTCGGCGAGTACCCCAGCGAGACGCTCGAGCGAGCGCACTAGCGCCGCTGCCGCGCTGCCGAGGGCGACGAGGTGCCTCCACCTGGCCCCTCGGCGGCGCGCAGGGCCCAGGACGAGTCGTCTCGACGCCCCGGCGGCGATGCGCCCGGCGCCCCGCCCGTTTGAGCCCGGGCGCGCCCGGGCAGGGAGCAGCCACCAGAGAGAGGACCCTCGTGAGCCCCGACCGACTCCAGACGATCCCCGGACTCCCGCCCCTCGGCGAGCCCTTCCCCGACGTGCGGCGCATCGTCGTGCTGCGCGGCGGCGGGCTCGGCGACCTCGTCTTCGCGCTGCCGGCGATCGCCGCTCTGCGCGCCGCCTACCCGGGCGCCTCGGTGACCCTGCTCGGGTCGCCCGTGCACCGCGCGCTCCTGGCGGGGCGGCCCGACGTCGTCGACGAGGTCGACGTGCTGCCGGTCGTGCCGGGCGTGGGCGACGCGTCGGGCACCGAGGTCGACGACGCCGCCACCGAGCGCTTCGTCGAGCGGCACCGCGCCCGGGGCTACGACCTCGCGGTGCAGGTGCACGGCGGCGGTCGCAACTCGAACCCCTTCCTGCTGCGGCTCGGGGCACGGCACACGATCGGCACCCGCACCTCCGACGCGGTGCCCCTCGAGCGCACGATCCCCTACGTCTACTACCAGCACGAGGTGCTGCGGGCCCTCGAGGTCGTCGCGCTCGCCGGGGCGGCCCCTGCGGGAGGCGCGGTGCTGACCCCGACCCCGGCCGAGCTCGAGCGCGGTGCCGAGCTGCTCGGCCACTCGGGCGCCGGCGGTGACGGTCGCCCGGTGGTCGCGCTCCATCCCGGGGCGAGCGACCCGAGGAGGCGCTGGTCGCCCGACCGCTTCGGTCACCTCGCGGCCCGGCTCGCGCACCACGGCGTGCGGGTCGTCGTCGTCGGCGACGGGGAGGACGTGGCCCTGGCCGACCACGTCGTGGCGGCGGCCCGTGCGCGGGAGCCGCGCCGCGCCTCCCTGGTGGGCTCGCTCGCCGGTCAGCTGAGCCTCTCCGACCTCGTCGGGGTGCTCGCGTCGGTCGACGTCGTCGTCGCCGACGACAGCGGGCCCCGGCACGTGGCCGAGGCGGTGGGCACGGCGACGAGCGCCGTCTTCTGGTTCGGCAACGTGATCAACGCGGGCGCCCTGGGGCGGACGCGGCACCGCGTCGCCATGGCGTACACGACGGCCTGCCCGGCGTGCGGCGCCGACGTGACGCAGGTCGGGTGGACGGCGGAGCGCTGCGAGCACGACGTCAGCGTCGTCGACTCCGTGACGGTCGACGAGGTGTGGGAGAACACGCGGGAGCTGCTCGACGGGGTGCTCGCCGAGCGCGGCGAGCGGGTCGGGCGTGACCTCGACGAGCGCGACCACGACGTTGCCGGCCGGCGTCACGTCGACGAGCCTGACGGGGACGAGCGATCGCGGCACGGCACCGCCGCGCCGGACCCCGCCCGGAGCGAGCTGCTCGCCGGGACGGCGGCTCGCCCCGGTGGGGCCTCGGCGGACGCGAGCTGAGCTCCGGCCCGCGTCGCTGTCGGCGTCGCGACCTAGCGGGCGTCGACCTCGAAGGCGAAGCGCTCGCCGGACTCGGCCAGGAGCACCTCGTACGACGTGACCTGGCCGAGCGGGGCCGGCACGGACACCGTGCTGGCGTAGCCCAGCATCGTGCCGGTCCGCACCTGGCGTCCGTCTGCGTCGTAGATGACGAACCGCTCGAAGAGGCCGCCGGTGACCGTGACGGACGCGGACCCGGCCGCGACCTGGCCGACCTCGACGCCCGGGGCGGGTGCCGGGGCGACCGGGGGCTCGACGGTCTGGCCGTCGTTCACGACCGTGACGGTCTGGGTGCCGACCGTCTCGTAGAGGTCGCGGACGGACAACGTGTAGCTGGTGCTGCCGACGGGGGCCTCGACGGAGGCGCGGGCGCTGCCGTCAGGGCCGAACAGGCCGCTGGCGGCCCAGAGGCCGTCCATGCCGGTCATCGTGAAGTAGTGGCCGGCGGGGCCGGTCAGGTCGAGGCTCGCGTAGCCCCCGCGGAGGCTCGAGACGTCGACCGAGACGAGGTCGTCGCCGGGCTCGGCGGGCACCTCGGGCTCGACGGGGGTCTCCGGCTCGACGGGCACCTCGGGCTCGATCGGGGTCTCGGGCTCGACGGGCACCTCGGGCTCGACCGGGACCTCGGGCTGGACCGGGACCTCGGGCTCGACCGGCGTCACCGGGTCGCCGGCCGTGCGGTCGATGACGACGTCGACCGAGTCGACGATGTCGTAGCCGTCCTTCAGGTTCAGCACGAACCGTGACGACACGCCCTCGGGGGCCCACAGGCTGACCCGGGCGGTGCCCTCCGGCGAGAAGGCGCCGCTGCCGGCCCAGCGGTCGTGCGCGTCGTAGACGCTGTAGGCCTGGCCGGCGGGGCCGGTCAGCGCCACCTGCGCGTAGTCCTGGGTGATGGACTCCACGTCGTACGTGAGGAGGCCGGAGCCCGGGTCGGCCGGCGTGCCCGGGTCGACCGGCGGCGCGACCTCGCGGGGGTCGACGCTCCAGACGAAGTCGAGGCGGTCGACGAGCTGGCCCGCGTCGTCGGTCAGCGTCACCTGGATGCGGAAGTCGTAGGCACGGGTGTTGTCGATGCCGAGCTGGATCGTGTTGTGGCCGGAGTCGTCGAGCTGGACGCGCCGCACCTGGTTGTCGTAGCTGAACTCGACCATCGAGCGCGGCGTGCCCTGCACGTCGACGACGAGGAGGCCGCTGCCGACCTCCGTGGCCGTGAGGACGGGGGCGACGAGGTCGCCGGCCTCGGCCGTCGAGGCCGAGGAAGTCGTGCCGGCGGTCGGCGCGGGCGCCGCGAACGCGGGGCCGGCGACGAGGGAGGCGAGGACGACGCCGGTGGCGCCGATCGTCGCGAGGCAGGCTTTCTTCGGGGGCATGGTGCTCCTTGGGTCAGGCGTGCCGAGGCGGCACGCTGACCGGAATGCTACACATCTGATATTCCCCAGGCTGAGCGCCCGCTCTGTCTCGTCCGCGACCGCCCGCACGTGAGGAACGCCCTCCTCCGCCACGGGTGGGGCAGGGGAGGGCGTTCCGGCCGCGAGGGTCCAGGTCTCGCAGCGACGCGTCGACGGGCCGTCGTTCGGGCTCGGGCCTGCCGTGGCGACCGGGGTTCGGGCCTCCGATCGACTGCGTGACGTCAACGGTAGACGTGGCCCCCGTCCGGGGCGAGGGGGTGGACCCGCGGCCCTCGATCGTGTAGACGCGAGCGTTGCTCAGGGCCAGCTGTCCTCCTCGGGGTGGGTCACGACGAGCTCGCGGATCTCGCTCCGGGCCGGCATGCCGAGCACGTAGAGCACCGCATCGGCGACGTCGGCAGGGTCCTGCAGGCGCGAGTCGTCCTGCGGCTTGTACTGCTCGTCGCGGGCGTCGAAGAACCGCGTCGCCATGCCCGAGGGGATGAGCGTCGTCACCCCGACCACGCCCTTCAGCTCGGCCGCCAGCGACCGCGTGAAGCCGACCACGCCGAACTTCGACGCGCAGTACGCGGTCGCGTCGCCCACGGCCTTGATGCCGAGCGACGAGGCGACGGTCACGACCTTGCCGTGCGACGCCTTGAGGTGCGGCAGCGCGGCGCGCACGGTCGAGACGGTGCCGAACAGGTTGACGCCGACGATCTTCTCCCACGACGCCGTGCTGAGGCCGTCGAGGGGCGCCGGGGTGTCGACGCCGGCCGCGGTGACCACGGCGTCGAGGCCGTCGTACGCCTCCGCGGCGGCCGTGACCGCCGCCTCCACCGCGGTCGAGTCCGAGACGTCGACGCGGTGCGACTCGATGCCCTCGGGCACGCGCGAGACGTCGAGGTCGAGCACGATCGGCGTGCCGCCGGCCTGCTGGACGGCGTGCGCGACGGCGGCGCCGAGGCCGCTCGCGCCGCCGGTGACGATCACGCGCCCGGGGCCGCGCCGGCCGCTCTGGGCGCTCGGGGCGCCGGTGCTGCTGCTGGTGTCGGTCATGGAGTTCCTTCCGTCGGGGTGGTGGTCAGCACCGTCTCAGCCCACGCGCTCCAGCGCCGAGGCGAGACGGGTGGTCGACCGCCCGGGGTGGAACGGCACCGTCACGGTGCGCCCTCCCCAGCCGGCCACGAGCGAGGCCTCGGGCAGGGTCTCGGCGGAGTAGTCGCCGCCCTTCACCCAGAGGTCGGGGCGCACGCGGTCGAGCACCGCGTGCGGGGTGTCCTCGTCGAAGACGACGACGGCGTCGACGCACTCGAGGGCGAGCAGCAGGTCGACGCGGTCGCCCTGCGACATGATCGGCCGCTCGGGGCCCTTGAGGCGCGTCACCGAGGCGTCGCTGTTGAGGCAGACGACGAGGCAGTCGCCGAGCGCACGGGCCGCCGCGAGGGTGCGGGCGTGCCCGGCGTGCAGCAGGTCGAAGCAGCCGCCGGTCGCCACGACCGTGCCGCCCTCGGCGCGCACGCGCTGGGCGACGGCGAGGGCGTCGGTGCCGGGCAGGGCCACGGGCGCCGGAGGCGCGGGGTCGGCCCCGGCCCCGCTCCCGCCCCGCAGCGCCTCCAGGTCGAGCGCCGCGACCCCGCCCCCGCCGAGGAACGCCGCCGCCGAGCGCACCGCGGTCGCGAGCGCCTCGTCGACGGGCGCCCCGCCGAGCAGGGCGACCGCGAGGGCGGAGGC
>Ga0308160_10000785_pt1 | contig 52606 bp, 51 predicted proteins | sample PhyFR1_FD_201036 | JGI IMG/M metagenome (GOLD analysis project Ga0308160, IMG submission 201036) | Phyllosphere microbial communities from UC Gill Tract Community Farm, Albany, California, United States - DLSLF.R1 | ecosystem: Host-associated > Plants > Phyllosphere > Unclassified | place: USA...
CGCTGGAGATGCAGCGCGAGCAGGAAACCCTGCGCCGGCGCCTGCGCAGCGCCGCCCGCACCGATGCCCTGACGCGCCTGCCGAACCGCGCCGCCGTGCGCGAGCAGCTGGAAGCGATGCTGGCGCGTCCGCGCATCGGCGGCAGCGGCCAGTTCGCCCTGCTGTTCCTGAACTTCGACCGCTTCCGCCAGATCAACGACACCCTCGGCCAGGCCCTCGGCGACCAGTTGCTGGTGACCCTGGCCGACGAGCTGCTGGCGGTGATGGCCGAACGCGGCTGGGGCATGCCGCCTGGCGCGCGCCGCATCGACGCCGCCGCCGGCAGCGGCCACCTGGTGGCGCGGGTCGGCGGCGACGAATTCGTGGTCCTGCTCGACGGCCTGCGCCAGCGCGACGAAGCCGAGCGCGTCGCCACCCGCGTGCTCGACGCGCTGGCGGGCTCGCACCGGGTGGCCGGGCGCGAGGTGGCCTGCCGCGCCAGCATTGGCGTGTTCTGGAGCGACGGGATGGACAACGGGGCAGGCAGCACGGCCGCCGACCCCGATGCCGTGATGCGCGACGCCAGCATCGCCATGGTCGAGGCCAAGCGTGCCGGCGGCGCGCGCCACGTGGTGTTCGAGGCCAGCATGCGCGAACGGGCCGCGCGCCGCGCCGACATCGAGACCCAGCTGCGCACCGCGCTGGCCGAGGAGCAGCTGTTCGTGGTCTACCAGCCGGTGGTCGGCCTGAACCCGGACGGCAGCACCGACCACGCGGCCGGGGTCGAGGCGCTGGTGCGCTGGCAGCACCCGGTACGCGGCCTGGTGCCGCCTTTCGACTTCATCGGCGTGGCCGAGGAATGCGGCCTGATCGACCAGATCGGCGACTTCGTGCTGCTGCGCGCCTGTACCGACTTCATGCGCTGGCAACGCGAGCTGGGCGAGGCAGCACCGCGCCTGGTGGCGGTGAATTTGTCGCGCGCCCAGCTGGCCCAGCCGGATTGGACCGGCAAAGTCGCCGCCATCCTGGCGCAGACAGGCATGGCGGCTGCCAGCCTGCAGCTGGAAGTGACCGAAAGCCTGGCCGCCCAGGACGAGCAGACCCAGTTGCGCCTGCACGAACTGAAGGCGCTCGGCATCAAGCTCGCACTCGACGATTTCGGCACCGGCTATTCCTCGCTGTCGAGCCTGCACCTGCTGCCTGTGGACACCGTCAAGATCGATCGTTCCTTCGTCTGCAAGGCCGACACCAGCCACCACCACCAGGTGCTGATCGAGGCCACTGTCAAGGTGGCCAGCAGCCTGGGCATGAACACGGTGGCCGAAGGTATCGAGACCGAGGCCCAGGCCCGGGCGGTCCGGGCCCAGCACTGCGCCAAGGGGCAAGGTTACTTCTACAGCCGGCCCCTGCCCTCGGATGCGCTGGTGCCCTGGCTGGTGCAGCACGCCGGACCGGGCGGCCGCGCAGGGTAAATGCACGCTCGTTGCTCTGCCTTGGCTGTCCGGTATCTCCTACACACGTTCTCGCCGTGTTCCTATAGCAAATTGTCGAGAACGCTCGCATGATGAAGTCCTCAAATACCAACGGAGGATCACCATGAAACGCACTTATACCAGCGTCATCCTGGCCGGCCTGATGGGCCTGGGCCTGGCCGCCTGCAGCAGCACCGACACCACCAGCTCGTCGATGGGTTCGAGCTCGACGTCCAGCATGAACAGCAGCGCGCCTGCCACCACCGGCAACACGACCGGCGTGCAGGCCGGCGTGCCCGGCACCGCGGGCCAGCTCGACAATGCCCCGCTGAGCAACGGCAACGCCAACCGCTGATCGCGGCACACCCCGGCTGAAGCCTGGACGGGCGCTCGTCTCTCCCCATGGAAAGCGGACGCGAGTGCTCACATGATGCATGCCTCGACAACCAACGGAGAACCACCATGAAGCGCACTTATACGAGCGTCATCCTGGCCGGCCTGATGAGCCTGGGCCTGGCCGCCTGCAGTTCCACCGGCACTACCGATTCGACCGGCTCGAGCACCTCCGGCAGCATGCGCAGCGGCTCGGGCAGCAGCGTTCCCATGACCGAGTCGCCGGAAAACCCGGCGCCGAAGCCGAACGGTAACATCGGCATCAGCGGCGGCAGCAGCTCGGCCACCCCTGGCGCCACTGGCACGACCGGCACCAGCGCGACCGGCACCACCGGCCGTTGAGTTGAATGTCGCATCGCGGCGCGCCCCGGAGGCGTGCCGCGCTGCAGCTCACCCTGATGCGCCGCACCCCAGCGCCGGCCCGGCAACGCGTTTCGCCGCGGCTTGGTAGAATCCGGCCTTCCCCGGCCGACACCTCCCATCATGAAGAACTGGATCGCGCGCCTGTTCGGCGCCGCGCCGCGGTCGCCGGACAGCCGCCCCGCACAGGCTGACGCCGCTGCCGGCGCCCCCGCTCCTGCCATTACGCCCGCTGCCACTCCGGTTGCACCCTCCGCGACGCCTGCGCCGTCCGCATCCGCCGCGTCTGCGCCAGCCCCCGATCCCGGCCCCGCGCTCGACCTGGCCTTTTATCGCTGGCTGGCCGGCGCCGGCGCGGCCGCCGCAGCGGTCCCCGCACCGCCTGCCGACGCGGCCACCGAGGCCCTGGTGCTGGCCGAGCTGGCGCGCCTGGCGCAGCGGCCGGCGTATGCGGCCGAGCTGGTGCCGCGCGTGCCCTCGGTGATTCCGGAACTGCTGCGCAGCCTGCGCGACGACAGCGTCTCGGGCGCCGACATCGCGCGCATGGTGGCGCAGGACGTGGTGCTGGTGGGCGAAGTGATCCGCGAGGCGAACAGCTCGTACTACCGGCCGCCAACCCCGGTGCGCACCATCCAGGGCGCGCTGATCCTGCTCGGCCGTAACGGCCTGCGCATGCTGCTGGCGCGCGTGGCCTTCCGCCCGATCATCAGCACGCAGACCGGGCGCTTTGCGAAACAGGTGGCGCCGCAGATCTGGCGCCAGTCCGAGAAATGCGCGCTGGCGGCCAGCACGCTGGCGCCGACCACCGGCGCCGACCCGTTCGAAGCCTATCTCGCCGGCCTGGTGCAGAATGTCGGGCTGGTGGTGGCCTTCCGCCTGATCGACCAGGTCTGCGACGGCAAGGCGCTGCCGGCCTCCGGCAGCGTGGTCGGGGTGCTGTTCGCGCTGGCGCGGCGCATGGCCTACGGCATTGCGCTGCACTGGGAATTCCCGGAAACCGTGGCCGGCGCCATCCTCGAAGGCAATCGACTGGAATCGTCGGCGCTGGGCCAGGTGCTGGCCCAGGGCGACCGCCTCGCCAAGCTGCGCCTGCTCGCCGATGCCGGCGTGATTGGCGCCGAGCACCCGCTGGTTGGCGCCATCCTCGGCACGCGCCTGCGGCCCTGTTATGATCAGCTGGCCGATCAACCAGGAACCGAGGATTGAATGCCCTTCCCGATAGAACAGAAACTCGTCATTGGCGTGGCTTCCAGCGCGCTGTTCGATTTGTCCGAGTCGCACCAGGTCTACCTCGAGCACGGCGCCGACGCCTACCGCGACTACCAGGAGCGGCATCTCGACACCATCCTCGGCAAGGGCGTGGCCTTCCCCTTCATCCGGCGCTTCCTGAACATCAACCGCTGTTTTCCGCAGCAGGCCCCGGTCGAGGTGGTGCTGTTTTCGCGCAATTCGCCGGAGACCGGCCTGCGCGTGATGCGCTCGATCGCCCACCATGGCCTGGACATCTCGCGCGCCGCCTTCATGAACGGCAAGCCGCCCTACCCCTACCTGCCGGCCTTTAACGCCTCGCTGTTCCTGAGCGCGAACGAGGACGACGTCAAGAACGCGATCGCCGTCGACTACCCGGCCGGGCTGGTGCTGCCGTCGAAGATCGCCGACGAGGATGGCGACCTGGAACTGCGCGTGGCCTTCGACTTCGACGGCGTGCTGGCCGACGACGAATCCGAGACTGTCTTCAAGCGCAACAACGACCTCGGCGAATTCCACGCCCATGAGACCCTGCACGTGGCGCGCCCGCACAGCGTGGGGCCGCTGGCGGCGCTGTTTCGCCAGCTGGCGGTGCTGCAAGGTCTCGAAGACGAAGCCGCGCGCGCCGACCCCGACTACCGGCGTATCGTGCGCATCGCCATCATCACGGCGCGCAATGCGCCCTCGCACGAGCGCGTCGTCACCACGCTGAAGAGCTGGGGCGTGTCGCCCGACGAGACCTTTTTCCTGGGCGGGATGGACAAGTCGCGCGTGCTGGCCGTGTTCAAGCCGCACATCTTCTTCGACGACCAGATGTCGCACCTGCGCGCCGCACCGGGCGGCACCATCCCGATGGTGCACGTGCCCTTCGGGATCGCGAACCGGCGCCCGGCGCAGGTGCAGGATCACGATGCAGGCCAGGACGAAAGCAAAGCTGAAACCGAAGGCGTGGCAGGCGCCTGACGTGGCGAATGGCTATGTTCGTTTCCGAACAAATGAAGCAGCCGGACACGGGCATACTGGCGGTATCGAATAACAAAAATACTGCTCCGCCATGGCCTTTCCCATCCTTGCCACCCTGGTTGTACTGATCGCGCTCGCCACCCTCGTCCCGCTCTCGCGGCGCACGACCTGGCTGGTGCGCGACCTCGATTTTCCGCGCCTGCAGATCGCCGCCGTGGCGCTGGCGGTCCTCGTCGCCCAGCTGTCCCTGCTCGACCTGGGCGACTACGAAACCGTCATCCTGCTCGCCATCACCCTTGCCTGCCTGGCCTACCAGGCCTGGTGGATCATTCCCTACACCCGGGTCTTCCCGAACGAGGTCAAGGCGGCAGTCTCGGGCGACCGTGACGAGCGCCTGCGCATCCTCACCGCCAACGTGCTGGCGCCGAACCACAATGCCGAAGGCCTGCTGGCCCTGATCCGCGAGCACCGGCCCGACATCTTCGTTACCCTGGAGTCCGACGCCTGGTGGCAGCGCCACCTCGACACCCTGGAAGAAGAATACTGCCATGCGTTGAAATGCCCGCTCGACAATCTGTACGGCATGCACGTGTACTCGAAGCTGCCGCTGGAAGACACGGCGATCCAGTTCCTGGTCGAGGACGACATCCCCTCGATGCATGCCATGATCGTGCTGGAGTCGGGCCGCAAGGTGCGCATGCACTTCCTGCACCCGGCCCCGCCCAGCCCGACCGAGCACGAAGAATCGACCGAGCGCGACGCCGAGCTGCTGGTGGTGGCGCGCAGCGTGGCCGACCTCGACACGCCGGTGGTGGTGGCCGGGGACCTGAACGACGTCGCGTGGTCGACCACCACGCGCCTGTTCCGCAAGATCAGCGGCCTGCTCGACCCGCGCATCGGGCGCGGCATGTTCAACACCTTCCATGCCGGCATTCCCTTGTTCCGCTGGCCGCTAGACCATCTGTTCCACAGCAAGCATTTCACGCTGGCGCATATCCAGCGTTTGCCGGCGTTCGGGTCGGACCACTTTCCGATGCTGGTGGAACTGGCCTACGACCGCAGGCATGGCGCGACGCAGGAAGGTCTGGAGGCCGACGCCGAGGACGAAGCGCTGGCCGACGAAAAGATCGCCGCCGAGCCGGTGAGGGAGGCGGATGTGCACGAGCCGCAGGCGTGACGGCGGTACAGGGACGGTTATCCGGTAACCAGTCCGCCAGGCGCCGATACCGCCGCTTGTAGGGTGGGCACTCGTGCCCACGCGGTACGGCCGTTGACCAGCCGATAACCTGTCCGCCGGGCGTTCAATTTCGACGGGCACGCGTGGTACCGCGTGGGCACAAGTGCCCACCCTACAACGTCAACAACAACTTCCACGACATCAAGGCGCGACCGACGCCGCCCGCTTCAGGCAACGCAGCGTAAACGTCGAGCGCGTATGCTTCACCCCCGGCAGCTTGTACAGCTTCTGCCTTAGAAACCGCTCATACCCCTCGGTCCCCGACACCGCCACTTTGATCAGATAATCGTACTCGCCCGACAGCAAATACGCCTCCATCACCTCCGGCAAATCCGCCAGCGCATCCGAGAATGCCTGGAAGATCTCGTCGTCATGCCGGTCCACCGTCACCTCGATGATCACCGTGTCCGGCACCCCCAGCGCGCGCTGGTCGAGCACTGCCACATAGCCCTGCACGTGCCCCGATTCCTCCAGCGCCTTGACGCGGTGCCAGCACGGCGTGGGCGACAAGTTGACGGTCTCGGCCAGCTTCTGGTTGCTGATGCGCCCGTCGCGCGCGAGGGTGCGCAGTATCTTGCGGTCGATCTCGTCGAGCACGCCATCCTTCATCGCCAGGCCTCCTTTCCAAAAAAGTAAGTCACAAGATAATTCTTCTACATTTTAGCTCAAGCAAAGAAGAACCTTCACAACCCTCGGCCAATCTCCATCGGATACGAAAGAATATTTTTTGTGCGGCGCAGTAAAATCGATGCCTCCCAGCCAAACATATCAATTTGCTGCCGTGGCGCTTGTGGAACCAAGTGCGTTTACGGCGGCGCAGCAATCGAATTTCGGAGTTTTCGTGACAGAAGCAGTTTCCCGCAGCGCCCTAGGCTACCGCAACGATCCTTTCGCTGGCGAACTGCCGCTCATGTTCATCGCGCCCGCCCTGTTTGCCGCCAACCTGGTGGTGGCGCGCTGGGCCGAGAGCGCGGCGATCCCGCCGGTCTTCCTCGCCTTTGGCCGCTGGGCCCTCGCTTTAGCCATCCTGATGCCGACCGTCGGCCCGCGCCTGTGGGCGCTGCGCGGCACGCTGCTGGCCAACTGGCCGCGCCTGCTGCTGCTGTCGGGCCTGGGCATGGGCATGGCGGTCGCCCCGCAATACATCGGCGCGCGCCATACCAGCGCGGCCAACATCGCGATCATCTTCGCGGCCTGCCCGGCGGTGGTGACCCTGATCGAAACCCTGGTATGGAAGGCGCCGCTGTCCAAGCGCCAGGCCGCCGGCATGCTGCTGGCAATCGGCGGCGCGCTGCTGGTGCTCTCCAAGGGCCATCCCGAGGCGCTCGGTTCGCTCAGCTTTGGCCAGGGCGACTTGTGGGTGATCGCGGCCGCCAGCGGCTGGGCCCTGTACACCGTGTTCGGGCGCCGCCTGCCGCTGCCGCCGATGCCGGCCACCGTCAAGCTGGCCAGCCTGATCGGCGGCGGTGCGCTGGTGCTGGCGCCGTTCGCGGCGCTCGAAGCCTGGACCGGCACGACGCCGAACTTCGGCGACGGCCGCCTCTACATCGCACTGGCCTTCCTGGCCGTGGTGCCGAGCCTGGGCGCCTATTTCTGCTTCGACCGCCTGGTCAGCATGGCCGGCCCGGCACGCGCCAGCATGTCGCTCTACCTGATCCCGCTGTTCGCCACCCTGGCCGCCTGGCCGCTGTTGGGCGAAGCGCCGCAGTCCTACCACGCGGCCGGCTTCGGCCTGATCCTGGCGGGGCTGGTGGTCTCGAACATGCGCCGGCGATAAGGCGCGGCGCGCTGCCCTCGCGTGCGGGGCGAAAGGATGCTCCTTCGTCTATAATGAGCAGCCCATCGGCCCCGATTTTTCTCCAGCGAGAAGCACCGCCTGCATGCCTTTCGATCTCAACAAACATCTCCCCAAAGCGGGTAACCGTTTCGTCCTGCCGGCCCTCGCCGGCTCCTCCGACGCCTATGCCCTGGCCATTGCAGGCCTCGCATTCAAGGCGCAAAAACAGATGCTCACCGTCATCGTGGCAAATGCCAGCGACGGCCAGCGGCTGCTCGACGAAATCGCCTGGTTCGCCGACGGCAAACTGTCCTGCCACCTGCTGCCGGACTGGGAGACGCTGCCCTACGACGCCTTCTCGCCACACCAGGACCTGGTGTCCGAGCGCCTGGCGACGCTGCACGAGATCGGGAACGGCCACTGCAACGTGCTGGTGGTGCCGGCCACGACCGCCCTGGTGCGCCTGGCGCCGCCGTCCTTCCTGGCGGCCTACACCTTCTTCTTCCGCCAGGGCGAGAACCTGGACGAAGCGAAGCTGAAATCGCAGCTGACCCTGGCCGGCTATACCCATGTATCGCAGGTGATGTCGCCCGGCGAATACTCGGTACGCGGCGGCTTGATCGATCTGTTCCCGATGGGCTCGGCCCTGCCCTACCGCCTGGACTTGTTCGGCGACGAGATCGAGACCATCCGCACGTTTGACGCCGACACCCAGCGCTCGCTGTACCCGGTGCGCGAAGTGCGCCTGCTGCCGGGCCGCGAATTCCCGATGGACGAAGCGGCGCGCACCGCCTTCCGCGGCCGCTGGCGCGAGCGCTTCGAGGGCGATCCGTCGCGTTCGCCCATCTACAAGGACATCGGCAGCGGCATCGCCTCGGCCGGTATCGAATACTACCTGCCGCTGTTCTTCGAAGAGACGGCCACCCTGTTCGACTACCTGCCGAAGGACGGCCCGCTGGCCATGGTCGGCGACATCGACGCGGCGATCCAGCGCTTCTGGATGGACACCGAATCGCGCTACCGCTTCCTGAAAAGCGACCGCGAACGCCCGATCCTGGAGCCCGCCGAACTCTTCCTCGGCGCCGAGCAGTTCTTCACCTGCGCCAAGCCGCACGGGCGCTGGAACATCCCGCGCAATGTCGAGCCAAATGCGGCAACGCCCGCTTCCGAGCTGTCGGCGCCGGTGCCCGACATCGCCGTGAATCGCCGCCTGGAAGACCCGCTGGCGAACCTGCGCGCCTATCTCGCACGCACGGATTGTCGCGTGATGATCTGCGCCGAGTCGAACGGCCGCCGCGAAACCCTGCAGCAGTATTTCAACGAGTACAAGCTGGACGTGGCGCCGGTCGAGGGCTTCGAAGGCTTCCGCGCATCGAGTGCGAAACTGGCGCTGGGCGTAGCGCCGCTGCAGGCCGGCTTCGAGCTGTTCGAGGATGCGAGCGGCTGCATCGCCTTCATCACCGAGACCGAGCTGTATGCCGGATCGGGCCGGCGCGCCGGCAAGAAGAAGCAGGAAGCGACCAGCCAGGTCGAATCGATGGTGCGCGATCTGTCGGAACTGAAGATCAACGATCCGGTGGTGCACATCAACCACGGCATCGGCCGCTACATGGGCCTGATCTCGATGGACCTGGGCGAAGGCGAAACCGAGTTCCTGCACCTGGAATATGCCAAGGACACCAAGCTGTATGTGCCGGTGTCGCAGCTGCACGTGATATCGAGGTATTCGGGGACATCCCCTGAGGACGCCCCCTTGCACTCGCTCGGCTCCGGCCAGTGGGACAAGGCCAAGAGAAAAGCCGCCGAACAGATCCGCGACACCGCCGCCGAGCTGCTGAATTTGTACGCGCGCCGCGCCGCGCGCCAGGGCCACGCCTTCGAGTATTCCAGCACCGACTATGATAACTTCGCGCAGAGCTTCGGCTTCGACGAAACGCCGGACCAGCATGAAGCCATCATCAACGTGATCAAGGACATGACCTCGGGCCGCCCGATGGACCGTCTGGTCTGCGGCGACGTCGGCTTCGGCAAGACCGAAGTGGCCCTGCGCGCCGCCTTCATCGCCGTCATGGGCGGCAAGCAGGTGGCCATTCTCGCGCCGACCACGCTGCTGGCCGAGCAGCATGCGCAGACCTTTGCCGACCGCTTCGCCGACTGGCCAGTGCGAATCGCCGAGCTGTCGCGCTTCCGCACCGGCAAGGAGATCAACAACGCCATCAAGGGCATGGCCGACGGCACGCTCGACATCGTGATCGGCACCCATAAGCTGCTGTCGCCGGACGTGAAGTTCACGCGCCTCGGTCTCGTCATCATCGACGAGGAACACCGCTTCGGCGTACGCCAGAAGGAAGCGCTGAAAGCCCTGCGCGCCGAGGTCGACGTGCTCACGCTCACCGCGACGCCGATTCCGCGCACGCTGGGCATGGCGCTGGAAGGCTTGCGCGACTTTTCCATCATCGCCACCGCACCGCAAAAGCGCCTGGCGATCAAGACCTTTGTGCGCAGCGAAGACGGCTCCGTGATCCGCGAAGCATGCCTGCGCGAGCTGAAACGCGGCGGCCAGATCTACTTCCTGCACAACGAAGTCGAGACCATCGAGAACCGCCACGCCATGCTGCGCGAACTGCTGCCGGAAGCGCGCATCGGCATCGCCCACGGCCAGATGCACGAGCGCGACCTGGAAAAGGTGATGCGCGACTTCGTGGCCCAGCGCTTCAACATTTTGCTGTGCACGACCATCATCGAGACCGGCATCGACGTGCCGACCGCGAACACCATCATCATGCACCGCGCGGATAAATTCGGCCTGGCCCAGCTGCACCAGCTGCGCGGGCGCGTCGGCCGCTCGCACCACCAGGCCTATGCCTATCTGCTGGTGAACGACGTGCAGAGCCTGACCAAGCAGGCGCAGCGCCGCCTGGATGCGATCCAGCAGATGGAAGAACTGGGCAGCGGCTTCTACCTGGCGATGCACGACCTGGAAATCCGCGGCGCCGGCGAAGTGCTGGGCGAGAACCAGTCCGGCGAAATGCTGGAGATCGGGTTCCAGCTGTATTCCGACATGCTGAACGAAGCCGTGCGCTCGCTGAAGGCCGGCAAGGAGCCGGACCTGGCGGCGCCGCTGTCGACCACCACCGAGATCAATTTGCACTGCCCGGCCCTGCTGCCGGCCGAATTCTGCGGCGACGTCCACGAGCGCCTGTCGATCTACAAGCGCCTGGCGAATTGCGAAAGCCAGGGCAAGATCGACGACATGCAGGAAGAGCTGATCGACCGCTTCGGCAAGCTGCCCGAACAGGTAAAGGCGCTGATCGAAACGCACCGCCTGCGCATCGCCGCGAAAACCGTCGGCATCGTCAAGATCGACGCCCACAGCGAAGCGGCCAGTTTGCAGTTCATGGAAAAGCCGCCGATCGACCCGATCAAGATCATCACGCTGATCCAGAAGAACCGCCACATCAAGCTCGCCGGCCAGGACAAGCTGCGCATCACCGCCGCCATGCCGGATTTGGCGACGCGCGTGACGCAGGTGAAGCAAACCATCAAACAACTGCTGGCATGACCAAGATGACGATGAACCTGGTGTTGCAGGGCCCCGAGGCGGCGCAGGCCGCGCTTGCCGACATTGGCGCGCTGGCGCGGCCGGCCCGGGTGGTGGGCTTGTCCGAGCATGCGCTGCGCTGCGAGGACGTCACGGACACACCCGAGGTACGCGAGCAGGTGGCGACGGCAGCCTTCGCGGCCGGGGCCGATGCCTGCTTCATCGGCACCGGGCGCACGCTGGCAGACTTCCGCCTGGTGGCGATGGACATGGACTCGACCCTGATCACCATCGAGTGCATCGACGAGATCGCGGACATGCAGGGCCTGAAAGCGCAAGTGTCCGAGATCACCGAGGCGGCGATGCGTGGCGAGCTCGATTTTGCGGCCAGCCTGACGCGGCGCGTGGCCCTGCTGGAAGGGCTGGACGCATCGGCATTGGCGCGCGTGTACGAGGAACGCCTGCGCATCTCGATGGGCGGCGAAGCGATGCTGGCGGCGGTGCAGGCGGCTGGCCTGAAGACGCTGCTGGTGTCGGGCGGATTTACCTTCTTTACCGAGCGGCTGCAACAGCGCCTCGGGCTCGATTACGCGCATGCGAATGTGCTGGAAATCGAGAACGGACGCCTGACGGGGCGCGTGGTCGGCGGTATCGTCGACGCCGAGGAAAAACGGCGCACCGTGGAAAAGGTGTGCGCGGAACTCGGCATTCCGGCCTCGCAGGCCATTGTCATGGGCGACGGCGCGAACGACCTCAGGATGATGGGCATTGCCGGCCTGTCGGTGGCCTTCCGCGCCAAGCCGGTGGTGCGTGCCCAGGCCGATGTGGCGCTCAACTTCAGCGGGCTGGACGGTATCCTCAGGGTACTGGCCTGATCGCAGCGGCTCACCGCGTGGGCACGGGGCGCCCACCCTACAATATCCGAAGCTGACAGCCCATGCATAAGTAGGGTGGGCCGGGCCGCGCTAGGCGCCCCGTGCCCACACATCAACTAGCCCGAAATATCACTCAAATTCTTTGCGACCTGCAACGAATTACCATACCGCAAGCCCAATCCAAACACTCCCTGCGTTAGCGCAAACTCCCTGCCGGGCTTCTCTTGAGTCGCCCATAGCGCAGGCATAAATTGGACACATCGGCCACCGCCCGCACGCCGTGCTTTCCGGTGCCGCCAATTGTCCATGGAGCCTAAGGTATGCACGAGCTTTCGCCTGTCCCACCCAGCGGGCGCAGCGCCCGCCCGGCGCGCCGCAATTTCCTGCGCGCCGGTCCACTGCTGGCCGCCAGCCTCGCCGTCCCGGCCCTGCCGGCGCACGCACAAAGCGGCGGCGCCGGCGAGCGCTGGAGCGCCACCTGGGGCGCCGCCCCGGCCGGCCCGCCACCGAGCGCCAGCACGCAGAGCTTTACCAGCCAGACCCTGCGCCTGGTCGTGCATACCAGCATCGGCGGCAGCCGCGTGCGCGTGCGCTTCTCCAACGAAATGGGCAGTACCCCGCTGCGGATCGGCGCCGCCAGCATCGCCGTGCGCTCGTCCAGCTCGGCCGTACTGCAATCCACCTTGCGCCCGCTGGCCTTTGGCGGCCAGTCGGCCATCACCATCCCGGCCGGCGCCCCGGCCCTGTCCGACCCGGTCGAGCTCAGCGTGCCAGCCCAGGCCGACCTGGCGATCAGCCTCTACCTGCCGGGCAGCGTCCAGGCCACTACCCTGCACGACATGGCGCTCACCAGCAGCTACCTGTCGCCGGCCGGCGACTACACGTCGTCGATCGCGATGCCGGTATCGCGCGCCATTACCTCCTGGCCCTTCCTCACCGAAGTCGACGTCGACGGGCCCGCCTCCACCCTGGTCGCCATCGGCGACTCGCTCACCGACGGCGCGCGCAGCACCGGCAACGTCAACCGGCGCTGGCCCGACTATCTCGTGCGCCGGCTGCAAAGTTCGCTCGGCGCAGGCGGGCGCATCGGCGTGGTGAACCGCGGCATCAGCGCCAATTTGCTGCTCAACGACTACGCTACCGCCCTGGTCGCCGGGCACGACGTGCTGGAGCGCTTCGACCGCGACGTGCTGGCCACCGCCGGCGTGCGCTACCTGGCGCTGCTCATCGGTATCAACGACATCAGCTACAGCCCCAGTTCGAACCCGATTCCGGCGGCCGACCTGATCGCCGGTTACCGCCAGGTGATCGCGCGCGCCCATGCGCACGGGATCAGCGTCATCGGCGCCACCCTGCCGCCGTGGGAAGGCTTCGTCTACTACACGCCGGCGCGCGAGGCGGTGCGGCGCGCGGCCAACAGCTGGATCCGCAGCAGCGGCGAGTTCGACGCCGTGGCCGACATCGAGGCCGCACTGCGCGACCCGCAAGACCCGGCGCGCATCCTGCCCGCCTACGACAGCAGCGACCACCTGCATCCGAACGATGCCGGCTACCAGGCAATGGCGAGCGCGTTCCCGCTGGCGCCCTTCGTGGCGGCGACCACGCCGCCGCTGGATTTCCTGAACCGCTACTGACCAGGACCCAAGTCCACCGGAAAGCGCGGAGTCTTCGCCGCCCCAAGGTTTCCGGTGTCCCCTACACTGTAACAAGCTGTAATTCCGCGCCAAAATGTACGCCGACAAACTATCATGGCGTCATCAGGAGGACCGCCATGAAAAAACTCATCGTCATTTCTGCCGCCCTCGCGGCACTCACCGGTTGCGCCACCCAATATCCGGGGCCAGCCAACTACGGCACGCGCGGCTATGCGCAGGCTGCGGACCCGAACGGCTGGCAAACGGTATCGGTGACCCCGGTGCCGATGGGCACGGGCGCACGCTCGGGCGACGCCGGCGTCGTCACCAGCTCGCCGGTCGTCGTCAATCCGGCGCCGGACAACGTCGTCTACTCGTCGCAGCCGGTGTATGCGCCGCAGCCGGTCTACGGTGCACCCGTCTATGGGGCGCCAGTCTACGGCGCGCCGGTCATCGTGCAGGACCCGTACTGGTATCCGCCGGTGTCGATCGGGCTGGGCTTCAACTTCGGCCGCAGCTGGGGTGGTGGCCATCGCCACTACGCGCCACGGCCACGGTTCCACCGTCGCTGACGCACGCGGCGCACCGCCCGGCGTCGCGCGTTGCACTGCGCCACGCCGTACCGATGCACCAAAACAGGGAGGCCGCACACCACGTGCGGCCTTTTTTTTGCGCAGCAGAATACGCCCCTTCCCTTACCGATTTCTTACGTCCGAGTATTCCGTTTGCATGGTGCGACGCGTCACAGCAATCGATTGCTGTTGGCCAATTGCTAACCTACAATGATCCGTCGATGGCGCTGTGGCAGTGCCTTTCTGCCCCGGTTTTCCAGCGTACCGAAACACCTAATAAACACTACGGAGACAGCAATGAATTTCAAGATGAAAGCATTGGTTGCAGGTGTAGCACTGGGTTTCTCGATGTCGGCCATGGCGGCGGACCCGATCAAGATCGGCGTCACCGGCCCGTTCACCGGCGGCTCGGCCCCGATGGGCGTGTCGATGCGCGACGGCGTCAAGCTGGCGGTACAGGAAATCAATGCCAAGGGCGGCGTGCTGGGTCGCCAGCTGCAGATGGTCGAGCGCGACGACGAAGCCAAGCCGGAACGCGGCGTGCAGATCGCGCAGGAACTGATCAACAAGGAACGCGTGGCCGCCACCGTCGGCTACATCAACACGACAGTCGCCCTGGCCTCGCAGCGCTTCTACCAGAACGCCAAGATCCCGGTGATGAACAACGTCGCCACCGGCTCCGTCATCACCAAGCAGTTCGCCAACACGCCCGAGAACTACGTCTTCCGTAATTCCGCCAACGACACCATCCAGTCGGCGATGATCGTCGAGGAAGCCGTGACCCGCCGCGGCTTCAAGAAGATCGCTATCCTGGCCGACTCCACCAGCTACGGCCAGCTCGGCCGTGAAGACCTGGAAAAAGCGCTGGAAAAGAAAGGCATCAAGGCCGTCACGATCGAGAAATACAACCTGAAGGACGTCGACATGACGCCGCAGCTGCTGAAGGCCAAGCAGGCCGGCGCCGACGTCGTGCTCACCTACGGCATCGGCCCCGAGCTGGCCCAGATCGCCAACGGCATGGAAAAGCTGAACTGGAAAGTGCCGATGATCGGCAGCTGGACCCTGGCCATGGCCAACTTCATCGATAACGCCGGCAAGAACGCGGAAGGCACGCGCATGCCGCAGACCTTCATCCAGGACGCCGACAATCCCCGCCGCAAATCCTTCATCGACGCCTACACCAAGGCCTACAACCCGCCGAACGGCCGCATGCCGTCGGCCGTGTCGGCCGCCCAGGGCTACGATTCCATCTACCTGCTGGCCGCCGCCATGAAACAGGCCGGCAGCACCGAAGGTCCGAAGGTCAAGGCCGCGCTGGAAAACCTGAACGAAAAGGTCGAAGGCGTGGTCACCACCTATAACAAGCCCTACAGCAAAGACGACCACGAAGCCATCAACTTCGAGAACACCCGCTTCGGCGAAGTGCGTGGCGGGCGGGTTGTGCTGGCGAAATAAGCGCTGGCGAAGTAAGCGCTGCACCTGGCTGTACCCAAAGCCGTACATAAGCTGCACCTTGTCGTGACATGGCCGGCTCCTGCTCAGGGAGTCGGCTATGGGCGTACTGCCGCCTCGCGTCACTTGCAATCGCTAATCGTCGAAAGGCGGCGCACGCGCTGCCTTCAGAGGATGTGAAAAAATCGGCAGGGCAAGGCGCCGAGTCGAAGACAGTACGAGCGTACGGCGAGACGAGGCAACGCGGCCATGGCGATTTTTTCACATCCTCTTAGGGTGAACATCATGGAAATTCTTTTGCAGCTGGTCTTCAGCGGGATCGCACTCGGCATGATCTATGCCGTCATCGCATTCGGCTACCAATTAACCTTTGCCACTTCCGGCACGCTGAACTTCGGCCAGGGCGAAGCCCTGATGCTCGGCGCCCTGGTCGGCCTGAGCCTGGCCGGCGGCGTGCACGGCGGCCCCTACCTCAGCTACTGGGTCATGATCCCGGTCGTCATCCTGTTCGGTGCATTCCAGGGCGCTTTCGTCGAGTGGATCGGCGTGCGTCCGGCGATCAAGCTGAAATCCGAGTTCGGCTGGATCATGTCGACCATCGCGCTGGCCATCATCTTCAAGAACATCGCCGAAAACATCTGGGGCAAGGAAGACATGCCTTTCCCCTCGCCGCTCGACTCGACCCCGTTCCAGGTGATGGGCGCGAATGTGCAGCCGATGCAGGTGGCGGTGATCGTCGGCGCCCTGCTGATCATGCTGGCGGTGGAGATCTTCAACCGCAAGTCGATCTACGGCAAGGCCGTGGTCGCCACCTCGAACGACCGCGACGCCGCCGGCCTGATGGGCATCAACACCGGCCGTGTGATCACCTTCTCATACGCGCTGTCCTCGGCCACGGCGGCATTCGCCGGCGTGCTGGTGGCCCCGGTCACCCTCACCGGCGCCACCATGGGCGCCTCGCTCGGCCTGAAGGCCTTCGCTGTCGCCATCATCGGCGGCCTGACCTCGGGCGTGGGCGCGATCGTCGGCGGCCTCATCATGGGCATCTCGGAAACCACGGCCGGCTACTACATCTCGACCGGCTACAAGGACGTGCCGGCCCTGCTGCTCCTGCTGCTGGTGCTGGCCATCAAGCCGTCCGGTTTGTTCGGCAAAGCCGCGATCAAGAAGGTCTGACCATGACGAAAAACACCGTGCTTTTCTCCGCCATTGGGATCGTCGGGCTGGCGCTGTTCCCGCTGTTCGTGACGAACCCGTATTACGTGCACCTGGTCGAAACCATCCTGATCTACGCGATCCTGCTGTTCGGGCTGGACATCGTGGTCGGCTACACCGGGCAGGTGTCGCTCGGCCACGCCGGTTTGTTCGGCATCGGCTCCTACGTGACGGCGGTGCTGATCATGCACTTCGGTACACCCTGGTTCCTGGCGGTTCCCGCCAGTATCGTGGTGACTGCGCTGTTCGGCGCGATCCTGGCGCTGCCGGCCCTACGCGTCACCGGTCCCTATCTCGCCATGGTGACGCTCGCCTTCGGCACCATCATCCAGATCCTGATCAACGAGATGTCCTTCGTCACCCAGGGTCCGATGGGCATCACGCTGACCAAACCGAGCCTGTTCGGACGCGAGCTGCACGAGACCGAATACTTTTACATGGTGGCGATCTTCATGGTGGCCGCGCTGACCGTGGTGCACTTCCTGCTCAAGTCCCACTTCGGGCGCGCCTTCGAAGCCCTGCGCGACAGCCCGATCGCTTCGGACTGCATGGGCGTGTCGGTGTACCGCTACAAGGTGTACGCCTTCGTCATCAGCGCCGGCCTGGCAGGCCTGGCCGGCAGCCTGTATGCCTACTCGGAACAATACGTCTCGCCGAATACCTACAACTTCGAGCTGACCATCCTGTTCCTGCTGGCCGTGATCATGGGCGGGCGCAAGACCCGCACCGGGTCCATCATCGGCGCCATCATCGTCGTCATGCTGCCCAGCCTGCTGGCAGACATTGTGCTGTTCCGCCAGATCGCGATTGCCGCCGCCGTGCTGGGCGTGGTGGGCTCGGGCATTGCCCTGGCGCGCGGACGCACCACGGCGCGCAAGGTGTTGGTGCCGCTGGTGGCCACCATCGGCCTGGCCGTCTGGGCCTACCGCATCGAAAACATGGTCGACTGGCGCCTGACCATCTTCGGCCTGATGACGCTGTTCGTCGTCTACTACCTGCAGGACGGCATCGTCGGCTTCTTCCGCCAGTTGCTGGGGCGGCGCGTGGCGCATACCCGGGCCGTGGACGCCGACCGCCAGACCGACCCGTTCGAGGGCGTAGCCATGGGCAGCGGCAGCGGCGATTTGCTGCGCGCCGAGCAGATCCTGATGCAGTTCGGCGGCCTGAAGGCGCTGAACCTGGTCGACCTGAACGTGCAGCGCGGCGCCGTGCATGGCCTGATCGGCCCGAATGGTTCCGGTAAGAGCACGATGATGAACGTCCTCACCGGCATCTACAAGCCGACCGCCGGCAGGGTGGTGTTCGCAGGCGACACCATCACCGGCCGTTCGCCCGCGCAGATCGCCCTCGGCGGCGTGGCGCGCACCTTCCAGAACGTGCAACTGTTCGGCGAAATGACCGCCACCGAGAACGTGCTGGTCGGCCTGCACCACAGCTTCCGCTCGAACGTGTTCGACGCCATGGTGAAAACGCCGCGCCTGCGCCGCGAGGAAGCGGCGGCGAGGAAGCGCGCCGCGGCCATCCTCGAGTTCGTGGGCCTGTCGGACCTGGCCGACGAGGAAGCGCGCAACCTCCCCTACGGCAAGCAGCGCCTGCTGGAAATCGGCCGCGCGCTCGGGCTGAACCCGCGCCTGCTGCTGCTCGACGAGCCGGCCGCCGGCCTCACCGCCCCCGACATCCGCGAGCTGATGGCCATCATCCGCAAGATCCGCGACCACGGCATCACCATCATCCTGATCGAGCACCACATGGACGTGGTGATGTCGATCTCGGACACGGTCACGGTGCTCGACTTCGGCCAGAAGATCGCCGAGGGCAACCCGGCCAGCGTCCAGGCCGATCCGAAAGTCATCGAGGCCTACCTGGGCGGCGCCAGCGAATCGGTTCAGCCTGATACATCGGCCCCACCATCGGCCAGCGCCGCAGCGCGGACCTGAGAGGAGAAACCATGCTGAGCATACAGAATCTGGAAGCGGCCTACGGCAAGGTGCAAGTCCTGCACGGCATTTCGCTGGAGGTGCCGAAGGGCAGCCTGGTGACCCTGATCGGCTCGAACGGCGCCGGCAAGACCACCACCATGCGCGCCATCTCCGGCATGATCAAGCCGCGCGGCGGCAAGGTCACGCTGGACGGCAAGGACATCACCGGCCTGGACTCGCACCGCATCGCGCGCAGCGGCCTGGCGCACTCGCCGGAAGGACGGCGCGTGTTCGCCACCATGAGCGTGACCGACAATCTGCTGCTGGGCGCCTTTCCGCGCTTTACCCGCGCGCGGCCGAAAGGCGACGTCCAGCGCGACCTGGAACGGGCGATGGAACTGTTCCCGCGCCTGAAGGAGCGGCGCGAGCAACTGGCCGGCACGCTCTCCGGTGGCGAGCAGCAAATGCTGGCCATGGCGCGCGCCGTGATGCTGAACCCGGACGTGGTCCTGCTCGACGAGCCGTCGATGGGCCTGGCGCCGATCCTGGTGGAAGAGGTGTTCCGCATCATTACGCGCCTGAAGGCCGAGGGCGTGACCATGCTGCTGGTCGAGCAGTTCGCCGCCGCCGCCCTGAACGTGGCCGACTATGGCTACGTGCTGGAGAACGGCCGCATCTCGGTGCACGGCCCGGCCGAGAGCCTGAAGCACGATCCGAAGGTGGTGGCGGCCTACCTCGGGGGCGGCCACGCGCACTGAGCCCGGCCCCACCGCCAGCGGCGCACTCGGCGGCAAGGACTACCTCGCCGCCCTGTGCGTGGTGCTGGTCTGGGGCACCAACTTCGTGGCCATGAAGCTCGGCCTGCGCGAACTGACGCCCTTCCAGCTCGGCGCCGGGCGCTACCTGTTCGCCTTCCTGCCGCTGGCCCTGTTCGTGCGCCCGCCACGCCTGCCGGCGCGCTGGGTGCTGCTGTACGGGCTGTTCCAGGGCGTCGGCCAGTTCGGCCTGCTGTTCCTGGCGCTGCGCGCCGGCATGTCGGCGGCGCTGGCGCCGGTGATGCTGCAGATGCAGGTCTTCTTCACCGCCCTGCTCGGCTACGTGCTGCTGGGCGAGCGCGTCGGCCGGCCACTGCAGGCGGCGATGGCGATCGCGGCCCTGGGCCTGGCCTGCTTCTGCGCCGATTTCTTCGGGCGCGGCTCGGAGGTGACGGTCATCGGACTGGTCCTCACCGTCGCCTCGGGCGCGATGTGGGGCGCCTCGAACATCGTGGTGCGGCGCATCCGCGACATCGCGCCGGATTTCGCCGTCCTGCCCTTCATGGTCTGGAGCAGCCTGGTGGCGGTGCCGCCGTTTGTCCTGCTATCGCTCGCCTTCGATCCGCCCGGCACGCGCTGGGACTGGCGCGACCTGTCGCTGACAGGCTGGGCGTCGCTGGCCTACCTCGGCTGGTTCGCCACCATCCTCGGCTATGCGATGTGGACCGGCTTACTGAAACGCCATCCGGCGAACCGCGTGGCGCCCTTCAGCCTGGCCGTGCCGCCGGTCGGCATCGCGGCCGGCATGCTCGCGCTGGGCGACCGCGTCACGCCCTGGCAATGGGCGGGCATCGTGCTGGTCGTGCTGTCGCTGGCGCTGGTCGTGTTCGGCCCGCGCTGGCAGCTGCGCCTGCGCGGGCCGGACACACCGCTATAATGTCGTGTTTAACGCTCCCGACAACGCCATGGACTTTTCCAAAATCACGCTCTACGCCGGCTCGCGCGCTTTCTGGTTCCTGTTCGGCATGATACTGGGTGTCAGCGGGCTCTTCTTCGGCCTGCAGCGCGCCCTGGTCGGCGAATCGCTGATCGGCTTTGGCCTGATCGTGCTCGGCATCCAGGGCCTGCTGCGTCCGGTCGTACTGTCGCGCCCCGGCAAGATCAGCAAGGAAGAAATGTCGCGCCAGGTGTCGATCGGCAGCGATGCGCTGCACGGCGGCCTGTCGCTGCTGATGGCCGGCTCGCTGGTGGCCGGTTTCGTCCTGAAATACCTTGTCAAGATGTAAGCAGCCAGGGACAGTGCGGCATGGCGGATGCGCCACGCGCCGCATTCAGCCTTGTTGGTTCAGCCGCCGCTCCGGTATCATGGCGGGATGAATGCAATCTTTACTCCCCCGTTTGTCATTGGTGTCGCCGGCGGTAGCGGCAGTGGCAAGTCAACGGTGTCCCAGCAAGTCCTCGCCTCGTTCGGCTCCGACGTCGTCTCGGTCGTGATGCAGGACGATTACTACCGCGACCAGTCCGACCTCACCCCCGAAGTACGCCGCAAGCAGAACTACGACCACCCGCAGGCCTTCGACTGGCCGCTGCTGGTGCAGCATGTGCGCGCCTTGCGCAACGGCGAAGCGATCGAGATGCCGGAATACGACTTCACGATCGACAACCGCTCGAACAAGACCATTCCCGTCAAGCCGGCCCCGATCATCCTGATCGAAGGCCTGTTCGCCCTGTACGATGCCGACCTGCGCAAGATGATGTCGCTGAAGATCTTCGTCGACACCGCGCCCGATGTGCGCTTCATCCGCCGCATGCAAAGGGATATCACCGAGCGTGGCCGTACCGTCGAAAGCATCGTCAACCAGTACCTGGAAACGGTGCGCCCGATGCACAAGCAGTTCATCGAGCCGACCAAGCGCCACGCCGACGTGATCCTGCCGCACGGCGCCAACGGCCCGGCGGTCGATGTCATCACCACTAAGGTCGCGAGCGTCATCGGCGGGCTGCAGCGCTGCTAGCGAAAACGTGCATGAAAGTGAGCAGCGTTCTCTTCCTGCCCCGAACCGTCTTGGCGACCGTGTTCGTGCCTGACAGGCGTTACTTTCCCGCCTCCCGCCGGCGACTGGCCGACGGCAGTGCCCAGCGTCGCCGCTGGGCTCGCTACGGGTAGCGCCTGTCCTGCCCCGAGGGCAGCGGTGGCGAGCCGTTCAAGGTTGATTGCCGCGTTGACGTCGCGGTCGTGGTGTGCGCCGCAGGCGGCGCAGTTCCAGACGCGCTCGCCCAGGGACAGGTCTCCGTTGCGTTTTCCGCAAGCCGAACAGAGCTTGCTGGACGGGTACCATGGGTCGGCCAGCACGATAGTCGTGCCATAGCGCGCCGCCTTGTACTGCAGTTGGCGCCGGATTTCATAAAAGCCGACGTCGACAATGGCGCGTGCCAGACGCGCGTTGGCCAGCATCCCGCGCACGTTCAGGTCCTCGATCACGACAGCCCGGTTTTCGCGGCACAGCCGGGTGGTGAGCTTGTGCGTGAAATCCCGGCGTACCCGGGCGATCCTGGCCTGCAAGCGCGCCAGCGCCTGCGCCCCCTTCGTGCGGTTCTTCGACGCCGGCAGCCGCGTGCCCTTCGGGATGTTGCCCACAATTCCTGCTCGCGTCTTCTCCGCCTCGATCTTGCGAGACAGGCGCCGACTGCGGATGCGCAGGCGCCGCAGCGCCGCCTTCAAGGGACGGGGCGCGGCGATCGTCTCGCCGGTCGACAGGGTCGCCGCGCGGTTCACCCCGAGGTCGACGCCGACGATGGCGTCGCTGCTGCGGCGGCGCCGCGCGAGCGCGTCCGGCACCTCGACCTGAACGGACAGGAACCAGTGGCCAGCCTCGCGCGACACGCTCGCCCCGAGGATTCGCCCTGGCCAGCGCAGGGCTTCGCGCAGCGCCACGCGGCCGACTTTCGGCAGCACGGCGGCCGGCCCTTCGAGCCGGAATTTATCGTTCGCCAGATAGAACGCGTCGCGGCATCGCCCCTTCGTCTTGAAGCGCGGCGAGTGGGCCTTCTCGCCGGCGCGGCGCTGCGCAAAGTAGCGACTCCAGGCCCTGGCGAGATGGGCGAACGGCTGGGCGTGGGCATCACGGTGGACGGTGCGCAGCCAGGGCCGGCCGTGTTCGTCGAGCCAATCGGGATGTGCGTACTTGGTGGCATTGAACTGCTTTTTAAGCGCCAGGGCATTGGGCTTCAGACCCAGCGCGGCTTGGCGCTGCCATTCGGCTAGTGCCCAGTTCCAGACCCGGCGGGCGGTGCCGGCCGCGCGCGCAAAGTATTCGCGCTGCTCAAGCGTGGCGTCAATCCTGATCCGGTGCGCCAGCGGCATCGTCGTTCTCCAGTGCCGCGCGCAGCCGGCTCTCGGTATAATGCCGGCGGTTGCTGACGGTGAGCGTCGCCGGGATCAGCCGCCCCTCGCACTCCCAGCGCTGCAGCGTCTTGGCCGTAATCTCCAGCAATGTCGCTGCGTGTCCAATTCGAAAAGTGCTTTTCATGTTCATCATTGGACACTTGTGAGGACATTAAGTTCGACTAGAGTCTAGCTCCTGAGCCGCTGAGCCCCTATTGCCCGAACAAATCGTGCGCGTCGAGGATGGCGTAGGCGATCTCGGGCCGCTCCTGCAATAGCCGGCGCACCGCGGCCGGCACCGACTGCCGTACCTTCTTGCACAGGCCCGGCTTTTCCTCGAGCACGACGATGATGCCGCGCACGGTGCGCACCTCGTTCGGCCCCGGCGCGATGCGCAGTTCGGCGCCGACGTTCTGCCGGATCAGGGCCTGCACGTGCTGCAGGTCCCGGTAATCGCTCACGCGCTCGATGCGCGCCACCAGGTTCTGTTCATGCTTGCGGTCGATGGCCAGCGGGCGGTGGTCGCCCGCGGGATCGGCCAGCAGCCGCTCGCGCTCGCACACGCAGGCGCCGGGCGGGCACTCCACCCGCACCGGGAATGGCAGGATGGCGCGCTCGTTCATGTTGCCGGCGCTCCCCGTTCGCCATGCCTGGCGCCCTCGGTCACCTTGTCGAGCAGCGCCTGCATGCGCTTGTGGTGCGAACCCTTCCAGAACACGCGCCGGCACGCTTCGCAGGTCGTGAATTCCTCATGCAGTTCGCGCACCAAGGGCGGCAACCCGTCCAGCACCAGCGCCTTGTCGACCGCGCGCAGGGCCAGGTTGCAGTGCAGGCAGAGCGAAAATGGCTGGGCCCCCGGCGCCAGGCCGAGGCGCCCGAACAGTTCGCGCAACTGCAGTTCCGGCTTGATGGCATGCAGGTAGCAACCCTGGCTGACGGCGCGCCGCTTGAGCAGCTCGCGGTCGCGCGTGAGCACGATGCGGTCTTCTTCGGCCGCGATGGCGACGATCTCGTCGTCGCGATAACCGTTGTCGTACAGGGTGTCGAAGCCGGCCATGCGCAACAGGCGCGCCAGGCCGCCGAGGTGGGCGTCGGCCACGAAGCGCGGCGCAGCCTGGGACGCCTGCGACCCTTGCCGCAACTGCGGCAAGTGCGACAGCGCCGTCACGTCCAGCGTCGCGAAGCGCGGGTACACCGCGACCCGGTCGCCCTCTTCCAGCAGCCGCCCGAACCCGCCCGCTTCGCCATTCACCAGGACCAGCGCGGCCTCGGTATGCGGCACGCCGAGCGCCTCGATCATGTGCTTGACGGTGGCGGCGTGCGCGCAGGGCGTGGCGAATTCCCTTCCGCGCCGCGCGCGCGGCAGGAAGTCGTTCAGTTCGTCGTAGAAGCGAAACGTCGCCGTGACCATGGCCGCAGTATCGCAGTATTACGGCGCCGGCGGCGTTCCGTCCCGGCACGCACGCAAGACGTCGAGGGCGTTCGGCACCGCCTGGAAGGCGGCCGTGTTGTCGAACACGCACCAGGCGCGGCGCCCGGCCGCGGCATAGTCGGCCAGCTCGCGCACCAGGTCCGCTAAAAAGGCGGGCGTATAGGCCGAATAATAGATGCGCGGCGTGCCGTGCAGGCGCATGTAGACGTCTTGCGTGGTCGGTACGTGCGGTCCCGGCTGGCCGGCTGCCGGGTCGGCGATCACGCGCGTCACGCCGAGTTCCCGCAGCAGTTCGGTGGCGGTATCGCCGAACCAGCTCGGATGGCGGCCCTCGCAGGCGAGCATGCAGCCGAAGCGTTCCTGCAGGCGCAGGAAGAAGTCGCGCACGGTCAGGTCGTGGAAGCCGAACTTGGGCGGCAACTGCACCAGCAGCGCGCCCAGCTTGGGACCGAGCGCCTGCACTTCGCCGGCAAAGCTGTCGAGCAGCGCATCGACGTCGCGCAGCGCGGCGTCATGGGTGATGGCGCGCGGCACCTTGACCGCGAAGCGGAAGTCCTCGGGCACGCACTCGGCCCAGCGCGCATAGGTCTTGGGCTGGTGCGGGCGGTAGAAGGAGGTATTGATTTCCACCATGGGGAACACGGCGGCGTAGCGCTCGAGGTGGCTGCCCTCGGCCGGGAACGCGGGGGCGGCATCCTTGTGGATGCTCCAGCCGGCGCAGCCGATGAGGTGGGTGCAGGCATGGTCAGGCGCAGTCATTGGATCGTGGTCCGCTATTTTGCAGTATTGATAAGATCGATTCTACGCGTGGGGTCCTTTCTGCGGCGCATGCTTGGATGCGCGCGGACGGCAGGATCCTGGCCGCCGGCTTACAATCACGGCAACAGCCATCCGAGGAGAATCCGTGAGCGACCCCATCCACATCGTCTGCCCGCAATGCGACGCCGTCAACCGCCTGGCGCCGGCGCGCCTGTCCGACAACCCCGTCTGCGGCAAGTGCGCGCAGGCCCTGTTCACAGGCAAACCGCTGGACGTCACGTCCGAGCAATTCGCACGTCATATCGGCCGCAACGACATTCCGGTGCTGGTCGACTTCTGGGCCGACTGGTGCGGGCCATGCAAGATGATGGCGCCCCATTACGCGCAGGCGGCGCAGCGCCTCGAACCACGGGTGCGCCTGTTGAAGCTGGATACCGAACGCGCCCAGGACGTGTCGGCGCGCTTCGCAATCCGCAGCATTCCGACGCTGGCGCTGTTCAAGGGCGGGCGCGAGGTGGCGCGCCAGGCCGGGGCGATGGATGCCGGGCGCATCACGTCCTGGGTCGAGTCGCACCTGTAAAGACGCCGCGCACGCTTGGGGCAGTTGGCGAAATTGCCACGGGCGGCTGCTACAATCCGGACAAACGGGGTTGCCCCGAAGGAGACCAGCATGTCGCAACAACTCATACTCGACGGCGATACCGAAGACGCCAAGCAACTCGCGCGCATCCTTTACCTGGTGCATGCCGCCACTTTCTTTTTCTCGCTCGGCACGCTGTCGATCGTGCCGGTGATCGTGAATTACGTCAAACGCCCGGACACCGTGGGCATGGTCTACAGCCACCACAGCTGGATGATCCGTTCCTTCTGGTATTACGTGTTGTGGATGGTGGTCGGCGGTATCATTTTCGCCACCGTGGTCGGCATCCCGCTGGCCTTCCTGGTCTGGGGCGTGGCCTGGGTATGGAAGGCATATCGTCTGATTCGTGGTTTTTTGGATCTGAACAGCAACAAACCCATGCCTCTTTGAGTTCGTCTTTACACATTTCGGCAAATTCGCAGCTAGAATGCTTTCCTGACGGCATCACTAATCTCCAGGGCGAAAAATGAAATCGGTACAGCAGGAAGTCGACGAACGCAGCAACCTCACGGGCACCAACAAATTCGAGTTGCTGCTGTTCCGCCTCGGCGGCGACGAGCACGGCGAGCGCAACGAACTGTTCGGCATTAATGTCTTCAAGATCCGCGAGATCGTCGCCATGCCGACGATTACCGCGGTGGCCGGTTCGCCGCCGCAGGTGCTGGGCGTGGTCAACCTGCGCGGCCAGATCATCCAGGTGCTGGACTTGCCGGCGATCGCCGGCGTCAAGCCGAAGACCGGCCTGAACATCATGCTGGTGACCGAGTTCGCACGCACCACCCAGGCCTTTGCCGTCGAAAGCGTCGAGGAAATCGTACGCCTGGACTGGAGCCAGGTGATGTCGGCCGAAAAGAGTGCCGGCAGCGGCATGGTGACCAGCATCGCCCGCCTCGATGGCGAAAACGGCGAAGCGGGCCGCCTGGCCCAGGTGCTCGACGTCGAAACCATCCTGCGCAACATGAACCCGGATTCCGGCCCGGACATCAGCCAGCAGACGGTGGGTGCGCGCATCCAGATCAAGCCGGGCTCGATCGTGCTGGCGGCCGACGACTCGGTGGTGGCGCGCGCCCTCATCGAGCAGGGCCTGGACGCGATGGGCCTGCCCTACGTGATGACCAAGAGCGGCAAGGAATGCTGGGACCAGCTCAACAGCATCGCGGCCCAGGCCGAAGCCGAGGGCAAGAGCATCAACGACAAGGTGGCCCTGGTGCTGACCGACCTCGAGATGCCGGAGATGGATGGCTTTACCCTGACCCGCAACGTAAAGAAAAATGCGCGCTTCGGGAATATCCCGGTGGTGATTCATTCGTCATTGTCGGGGACCACGAACGAAGAGCACGTCAAGAATGTGGGCGCGGATGCGTATGTGGCCAAGTTCTCGGCGGAGGATCTGGCGACTACCTTGCGCCGGGTGTTGAAGCAGTAATTGATTGTGGACCGGGGAGTGCATGTGCGCCCCGGTCAGGTTTCGATTGATCAGGCGCCGTACCGCGTGGGCACAAGTGCCCACCCTACCGGCCCGGTTTTCGTAGGGTGGGCTCTCGAGCCCACGCGGTCGCCCCATCAGCGCAGAAGCGGCCCCATTGTGGCCAACAGAGCCGGTTTTCGTAGGGTGGGCACTTGTGCCCACGCGGGCACCCCATCAGCGCAGAGATAGCCCCATCGAAGCCGCCAGCGCGCGCATCAAAGCACCGCCAACGCCCGCTCGATATCCGCAATCAAATCATCCGGCTCCTCCAGCCCGATATTGAAGCGTACCAGCGTCCCCTTCTCCTGCCAGTCGCCGCGGATCGCCGCCATCCGGTACGGCACCACCAGGCTGTTCGCCCCGCCCCAGCTGTACCCCAGCCCGAACAATTCCAGCGAATCGACAAACCGGTCCGTCTGCGCCTCGGTGTAACGCTCGTCGAAGATCACCGAGAACAGCCCACCGGCGCCCGTAAAGTCGCGCTTCCAGAATGCGTGCCCCGGGCACTCCTCGAAGGCCGGGTGCAGCACGCGCACGATCTCGGGACGCTCCTGCAGCCACGCCGCCACCTTGCGCGCCGCCCGGTCGTGGGCGTCGAAACGCAGCTTCATGGTCGGCAAACCGCGCATCACCAGGTAGGCATCGTCGGGGCTGACACCCAAACCGAGACGCATGTGGGCGGTGGCCAGCCTGTCGTGCACGGCGCGGTCGCGCGTGATGACGGCGCCCATCAGCAAATCCGAGCCGCCCGACTGGTACTTGGTCAGCGCGTGCATGACGATGTCGACACCGAGGTCGAAGCCGCGCAGGGCCAGGCCGGCGGACCAGGTGTTATCCAGCGCCACCAGCACGTTCTTCTCGTGGGCGGAGGCGCAGATGGCGCGCAGGTCGGGCACTTCCATCGACACCGAGCCGGGGGCTTCGGTCCAGATCAGTTTCGTGTTCGGGTGGATCAGCTCGGCGATGCCGGCGCCGACCATGGGATCGTAATAGCGCGCGGTGATGCCGAAGTCCTGCTGCAGCCAGCGGCCCAGTTCGCGGTTCGGGTTGTAGACGTTGTCGGGCAGGAGGACGTCGTCGCCGGATTTCAACAGGGCGAAGTCGACCATCGAGATGGCGGACAGGCCGGACGGGGCGAGCAGGCAGTGGGCGCCGCCTTCGATCTCGGCCAGGCGGGCTTCGAGGGTGAAGGTGGTCGGCGTGCCGTGCAGGCCGTAGGTGTAGGCGGCCTTGTTTTTCCAGTCGCCGGAACGGAGGGCGGCGACGTTCTCGAACAGGACGGTGGAGGCGCGGTGGATGCCGGGTGGGTAGGCGTCGAAGCCGGCGGGCGCGGTGTAGTCGGTGTGGACCAGGGTGGTTTGGAGGGACTTCTTGGTCATGGGGGCCCTTTCAAATGACGGATATGAAAATGCCGGCGCTGTTAGTGGTAACAGTGGCCGGCAATGCTACGGTGCTAGACCGCGTGGGCTCGAGAGCCCACCCTACGTAAACCCGGCCACATTCAGCACCCGGGCCAGGACAAGCCTCTTACGCGACGCTGGCCCAGAGGTCGTGGGCGTCGGCCTTGGTGACGATGACGTCGGCGAACTGGCCGACGGCGAGCTTGGTCTTGCCCGGCACCAGCGAGCGCTTGATGTGGACGACGCCGTCGATTTCCGGGGCGTCGGCAGCCGAGCGGCCGATGGCTTCACGCGGATTGACTTCGTCGATGATCACGCGGATGGTCTTGCCGACTTTCGCCTGCAGCCGCTTGGCCGAGATTTCTTCCTGCAGCAGCATGACGCGGGCGCGGCGTTCTTCGCGCACGGCTTCCGGCACCGGATTGGCCAGCTCGTTGGCGGTGGCGCCTTCCACCGGCGAATAGGCGAAGCAGCCGAGGCGGTCGATCTGAGCTTCGCGCAGGAAGTCCAGCAGGTACTCGAATTCTTCTTCGGTCTCGCCCGGGAAGCCGGCGATGAACGTGGAGCGGATGGTCAGGTCCGGGTTCATCTTGCGCCAGGCCAGGATGCGGTCCAGGTTCTTTTCGCCGCTGGCCGGACGCTTCATGCGCTTCAGGACGTCCGGGTGCGCGTGCTGCATCGGGATGTCGAGGTAAGGCAGCACGTGGCCGTCGCCCATCAGCGGGATCGCGTGGTCGACGTGCGGATACGGGTAGACGTAGTGCAGGCGCACCCAGGCGTCGTACTGGCGCGCCAGCTGGCCCAGGGCTTCCACCAGTTGCGTCATGTGGGTCTTGATCGGGCGGCCGTTCCAGAAGCCGGTGCGGAACTTGACGTCGACGCCGTAGGCCGAGGTGTCCTGCGAAATCACCAGCAGTTCCTTGACGCCGGCCTTGAACAGGTTTTCGGCCTCCGTCAGCACTTCGTGGATCGGGCGCGAGACCAGGTCGCCGCGCATCGACGGGATGATGCAGAAGCTGCAGCGGTGGTTGCAGCCTTCGGAAATCTTCAGGTAGGCGTAGTGCTTCGGGGTCAGCTTGACGCCGTGGTCCGGCACCAGGTCGACGAAGGGGTCGTGCGGCTTCGGCAGGTGGCGGTGCACCGACTCCATGACTTCGGTCACGGCATGCGGGCCGGTCACGGCCAGCACCTTCGGGTGTACCTTGGTGATGATGTCCTGGCCCGAGGCATCCTTCTTCGCGCCCAGGCAGCCGGTGACGATCACTTTGCCGTTCTCGGCCAGGGCTTCGCCGATGGCGTCGAGCGACTCCTGCACCGCGGCGTCGATGAAGCCGCAGGTGTTGACGATCACCAAATCGGCGCCGGCGTAGGACTTGGCGGTCTGGTAACCCTCGGCACGCAGCTGGGTCAGGATCTGCTCGGAGTCGACCAGCGCCTTCGGGCAGCCGAGCGAGACGAAGCCGACCTTCGGAGCGACTTGCGCGCCGGTGACGGCATCGAGACTGGTGGGGAGAGGATTACGACGGAGTTCGGTCATGGAGGAAGACGGCAAATGTTCAGGGCAATCGGAGATTGTACCCGAAGCGGGGCTTGCCGAAAACGTTGGGGGGCGTTTTGGCGGTCTTCTTGCTTGGGTGGTGTTGTTCGTAGGCGCGTCGTGGCAGGCGATGAGACAGCGTGGGCACGGGTGCCCACCCTACGAAAAACGCCACCAGGGCTTGCTTCCTGGCCCTCTGCAGCGAATGGTGGGTTCGAGAACCCACCCTACCGTATGCGCCGCAAGCGCTTACTTTTTGTCGGTCGGCGGCACCGGCGGGAACGGGAAGGCGCTGAACAGGGCCTTGCTCTGGTTCTGCATCTGCTCCTGCATCTGCACGAACAGGTTCTTGCTCTGGTCGATGTAGTTGTTCATCATGCCCTGCATCATCGGGCCCTGGACGTTCATGAACTGGGTCCACATTTCCGGGCTGAAGGGCTTGCCCTCCATCGCGCCGGCGGCGTTGCTGGTGAACTTGTTCTGGATGTCGGTGAACGCCTGGACGTTCTTTTCCAGGTAGGAGCCCATCATGCCCTGCATCGCGTGGCCGTAGTAGCGGATGATCTGGGCCAGCACCGAGCTCGAGAACATCGGCACGCCGTTCGCTTCCTCTTCGAGGATGATCTGCAGCAGGATGCTGCGCGTCAGGTCCTCGCTCGACTTGGCGTCGACCACGGTGAACTCGTCGGCATCGAGCACCAGCTGCTTCACGTCCGTGAGGGTGATGTAGGAGCTGGTCTGGGTGTCGTACAGACGACGGTTCGGGTATTTCTTGATCAGGCGTTCAGTACTGTTTTTTGCACTACTCATCTCAAGTTCCATGTGTTGCGCAGGCTTCGTCGGCCGCGCTTTTGAATGATGACCATACAGCCGGTATGCACCGGTTCCTGCTGTCTCCGAATTGCTCTACAGGACCAGCAATATGACCTTGCTGGTGCAGGTGCAGCAATTAATGGTTTTACCACCCAATTTATTTCTAAGCAATACCCGCACGCTCATCCGCATGTTCATCGGTATGCGCCTAGTCTGCACGAACCTTGACGTAACGCCCCGGCGCCGGCTCGGATGGCAAGTACTGCTCGTTACCGGCCTGGCTCGGCGCCGGCACTTCCGCCCCGCCGTTTTCCTGCAGGAAGCGCGCCCATTCCGGCCACCAGCTGCCCTTGTGCTCGACCGCGCCGGCAAACCAGTCCTGCGGCGTGCGCGGGCGGGTCTTGCCGTTCTTTTCATTGATCCAATAGCTGCGCTTGCCCTTCGACGCCGGATTGATGACCCCGGCGATGTGGCCCGACGCCCCCAGCACGAAGCGGTTCGCCTTGGCCTTTTTCGGGTTCAGCAGGTTCATCGAGGCAAAGGCGGCGCTCCAGGGCACGATGTGGTCTTCCTTCGAGCCGTAGATGAAGACAGGGGCGTCGATGCGGCCGAGGTCGACCTGTTCGCCGCACACGGTCAGCTTGCCCGGATGCTTGAGCTTGTTTTCCAGGTAGGTGTTGCGCAGGTACCAGCAGAACATCGGCCCCGGCAGGTTGGTGCTGTCGGCGTTCCAGTACAACAAATCGAAAGCCGGCGGGGTCTTGCCCTTCAGGTAGTTCTGCTGCACATAGTTCCACACCAGGTCGTTCGGACGCAGAGCCGAGAAGGTGGTGGCCAGGTCGCGGCCCGGCATGATGCCGCCCTTGGCCAGGTTCTGTTCGCGCAGCGCCACCTGCGTTTCGTCGACGAAGACTTCCAGCACGCCGGTGTCGTCGAAATCGAGCAGCGTGGTGAGCAGGCTGAGGCTGGCCGCCGGCTGCTGGCCGCGCGCCGCCAGCACCGACAAGGCCGTGGCGGCGATCGTGCCGCCGACGCAGAAGCCGAACACATGGGTCTTGGGCTGGCCGGTGATGTCGCGCACCACGTCAATGGCTTCGATGGCGCCGCGCTCGACGTAGTCGTCCCAGCCCAGCGCGCCCATGGACTTGTCCGGGTTACGCCAGGACACCATGAACACGGTATTGCCCTGCTCCACGGCGTAGCGCACCACGGAGTTTTCCGGCTGCAAATCGAGGATGTAGAACTTGTTGATGCAGGGCGGGATCATCAAGAGCGGTACTGCGCGCACCGTCGGCGTGGCCGGGCTGTACTGGATCAGCTGGAACAGTTCATTCTCGTAGACCACCTGGCCCGGCGTGGTGGCCACGTTCTTGCCGACCTCGAAGGCCGACTCGTCGGATTGCGAGATGCGGCCCTTCTGCATGTCGGCCAGCATGTTTTGCAAGCCCTGGTTCAGGCTTTCGCCCTTGGTGTCGAGCATTTTCTTTTGCGCTTCCGGGTTCGTCGCCAGGAAGTTGGCCGGCGACATGGCGTCGACCATCTGCTGCACGGCGAAGCGGATTTTTTGATGTTCGCGCGGCGGCGCCTCGACCGCGTCGGCCAGCGCCAGCATGAACTCGGCGTTCAGCAGGTAGGAGGCGGCAGAGAAGGCCGAGAACGGATTCGCCGTCCATTCCGAGGCCGAGAAACGGCGGTCGTGCAGCTCGGGCGTCTTGCCGAGCATCGTCTCTTGCCAGAGTTTGCCGACTTTCTGCAAATACTCCTGGCGCAGGGATTCCAGGCGGGCCGGCGCGATGCTAACCTGAAAGTCCTTCAGGATACCGGCCAGCGGGTTCGCGCCCAGCGCGGCGCCGTTCAGCGGGTTGGCGGGGGCGCCATTCACGGCCGGCATCTTGAGCCACCCTTGCCAGGCCGACGGATCGGTCAGCTGGTTCATCCAGGAAGCGGCAAAAGCGTGAGGGTCGGGCATGTTCATGTCGGCGTCCGTTGTTAGAATCGGTGGTCAACTGGAGAATAACGCATGTGGATCGTTGCTGTCGGCTGGGCCTATGTCGTCATCCTGATGGCGGCAACCGAAACCTCGGTGATCGCCGGAATTATGACTTTTTTCGGCTATTGCGTGTTGCCCCTGTCTATACTTTTTTATATCGCCGGGGCGGGAAAGCGGCGTGAGCGTCGCGCCCACGCATCGACTTACGCAAATGCAAGCTCAAGAACAGCGCCCGACGGCGCCGACGCCAGCCTGCCGTTAGCAAGCCAGGGTTTCTTCATCCACTCGTCCGACAATGCCGATTGCGGCAGTGCGGATAGCGGTGGCGGCAGTGACTGCGGCGGTGGCGATGGCGGCGGAGGCGGTGGTGGCGACTGACCAAGTATTGGCGACGCCGACCAGCCTCACTTGAGCCAGATCAAACTCGCCTGGCGCCCCGTCACGCCATCGCGGCGGTACGAATAAAAACGGTCGCGTTCGGTGGCGGTGCAATGGATGCCGCCGGCAATGCTGGTGACCCCATCGCGCTCCAGCATCAGGCGCGCCAGCGCAAAGATATCCGCCAGGTACTTGCCGCCGAGTTCGGGCTGGCGGCGGAAGGCAAAGCCGATGTCCACGCCCGGCATCGCCGCGGCGAAACTGTCGAACACGTCCTGCCCTACTTCGAAGGCCAGCGGGCCGATCGCCGGCCCCATCCAGGCGGTGATCTCCCCTGCCCCGGCCGCGCGCATCGCTTTCAGGGTTGCGCCCAGCACGCCGCCGGCCAGGCCGCGCCAGCCGGCGTGCGCCGCACCCACCACCTTGCCGCCGCGGTCGGCAAACAGCACCGGCAGGCAGTCGGCGGTGAGGATGGCGCAGACCACGCGCGGCTGCACGGCGATGCTGGCGTCGCCCGTGCGCACCGGCTGCTCCGGGCCGACCGTGGCGGCATCGACCACGCCGTTGCCGTGCACCTGCGCAATCCAGGCCGGCCGGCCCGGCAGCCAGGCTTGCAGGCGCGCGCGGTTGTCGGCCACGGCCTGCGGGTCGTCGTTTACGTGCAGGCCCAGGTTCAGCCCGCCGCCGCCGAGGCCGTCGTCGTAGGGCCCCTGCGACACGCCGCCGGCGCGCGTGGTGGCCAGTGCGCCGATATTCGGCGGCGCATCCGGCCACTCCGGAACGATCAGGCTGGCCGCGTCCATCATGCGCTTGGCGGCTCGTCGATGCCGGCCTTGGCGATCAGCTCGGCGAAGTCGGCGGCCAGCGGCACGATCCATTCGCAATGCTCGCCGGTGGCCGGGTGCGTCAGGCCAAGGCGGCGCGCCTGCAGGGCCTGGCGGTGGAACACCGGACTCAGGTGGGTCTTGCCGTACACCGAATCGCCGACCAGGCCATAGCCGATCGACAGCATGTGCACGCGGATCTGGTGGGTGCGGCCGGTTTCCAGCGAGCAGCGCACCAGGCTGACCGGACGGCGGTCCAGCATGCCTTCGGCCACGCGCTCGTAATGGGTGATCGCCGGCTTGGCGCCCATGCCGGTCGAGACCGCCATCTTGACGCGGTCCTTCGGGTGGCGGCCCATCGGCGCATCGATGGTGCCCGACAGGTTCGGCGTGCCCCACACCAGCGCAAAGTATTCGCGCTTCACGGTGCGCGCCTGCAACTGGCGCACCAGGTCGGTCTGGGCGGCCAGGGTCTTGCCGACAACCATCAAACCGCTGGTATCCTTGTCAAGGCGGTGCACGATGCCGGCGCGCGGCACCGAGGCCAGCTGCGGCGCGTGGTGCAGCAGGCCGTTCAGCAGCGTGCCCGACCAGTTGCCGGCGCCCGGATGCACGACCAGGCCGGCCGGCTTGTTGATCACCATGATGTGCTCGTCTTCATGGACGATGTTCAGGGCGATTTCTTCGGGTGCGAAGGCGGTGTCCTCGGGCGCCGGCTGCGGCTCGACGAGCACGGTTTCGTCGCCGTAGGCGGTGTTCTTGCCGCGTGCCGGCTTGCCGTCGACCAGCACGTGGCCGCCCTCGAACCACAGCTGCAGGCGGCTGCGCGAGAACTGCGGCACCAGCGCGGCGACGACCTTGTCGAGGCGCTGGCCGCAGGCGTCGGCGTCCAGGTGCAGGGTGATTGGAGAGAGGTCGATGCCGGTCACAGGAGGGAACTCGGCAACGATGTCGTCGTCGAACTCGGGGTCCAGGGGCAATTCCGCCGAATTCGGCGCAGGAGTTAATATCACGTCAGTCCCATCGGCTATAATCAGCCGTTCGTTGAATCTAGGTAAAACTTTTCTGCAAAAAGCTATGCAAAAAAAATTGTTGGTGGTGGTTGCTACGAGTGCCTTGCTGGCCCTGTCCGGTTGCGGCATGTTGCCGTCGAAAACCGACGAGACCAAGAAGTGGTCAGCGGAGAAATTATACGCTGAGGCACGCGAAGAGATGAGCGCCGGCCAGTACGAAGCGGCGATTACACTGTTCCAGCGCCTGGAATCGAACTATCCGTTCGGCACTTACGCCACGCAAGCGCAGATGGAAATTGCCTACGCCCACTACAAGGCGAAGGACCAGGCCGAGGCGCTGGCCGCGGTCGAGCGCTTCATCAAGCTGCACCCGAACCACGCGCAAGTCGACTACATGTACTACCTGCGCGGCCTGATCAATTTCAATGACCAGATCGGCTTCCTGAGCGTGATCTGGTCGCAAGATCCGTCGGAACGCGACCCGCGTGCGACGCGCGAAGCCTTCGCCGCGTTCAAGGCCCTGGTCGACCGCTACCCGAACAGCAAGTACGTGCCGGACGCGGTCGCGCGCCTGAACTACCTGATCAACGCGATGGCCCAGTACGAAGTGCACGTGGCGAACTACTACTTCCGCCGCGGCGCCTACATGGCGTCCCTGAACCGTGCGCAGAGTGCGGTCAGCGACTACAGCGAATCGCCGTCGCGCGAGGAAGCGCTGTTCATCATGAGCCGTTCCTACGACAAGCTCGGCATGTTCGACCTGCGCGACGACACCCAGCGCGTGTTGCTGCGCAACTACCCGAACAGCCGCTTCATCAACCCGAACGCCAGCGGCGATGCGCCATGGTGGAAGTTCTGGTCGAAGTCGGGTCCGAAGCCGGCGCCGAAGGATGTGGTGGCGAAGTAATTACCGCGCAGCGGTAATTACGGGTAAGGTGGGCACTCCGTACCCACGCGGAACGATGAGCATTGTTGGCCGTATTCGCGGATGATTGTTGACGTATCGCCCGGCCATTGTTTGATGTTGGGGTACTAACGGCGTTATCTAAACATCGTTTGCACGGCCAACAATGATCAACGTTCCGCGTGGGCACGGGGTGCCCACCCTACATCTTGCGCCGGAAAATCCAGCTGCGGTCAGTCGACTCTTCGGGTACAAATGCATACCCATCCACATCGAACGCCTTCAACGCTTCCGGATCGACAATCCCGTTCTCGATCGCATAACGCGCCATCAGCCCGCGCGCCCGCTTGGCGTAGAAGGAAATGATCTTGTACTTCCCGTTCTTCCAGTCCTCGAACACCGGTGTGACGACCGGCGCCGCGAGCAGCTTCGGCTTGACCGACTTGAAGTACTCTTCCGACGCCAGGTTGACCAGCGCCGTCGACTCCGTCTTCTCCAGTTCGGCATTCAGGGCGTGCGTGATGGTCTCGCCCCAGAAGGTGTACAAATCCTTGCCGCCCGGGTTCGCCAGCTTCGTACCCATCTCCAGCCGGTAGGGATAAATCAGGTCGAGCGGACGCAGCAGGCCGTACAGCCCCGACAGGATACGCAGGTGGCGCTGGGCGAAGTCGATGGCATCGAGCGGCAGGCTGCGCGCGTCGAGTCCTCCGTAGACGTCGCCGTCGAAGGCCATCACGGCCTGGTGGCCGTCGGCATGGTCCGCGGTCCAGCTGGCGTAGCGAGCCACGTTCAGGGCCGACAAGGCGTCGGAGATGTGCATCAAATCGCCCACCTGGCCGGGCGACAAATCGCGCAGCACGCCGATCAATTGACTGGCGCGGTCGATGAAAGCGGGGAGTGTATGTTCCCGGGTCGGAGTCGGGGTATCGAGGTCGAGGGATTTGGCGGGCGAAATGACAAGCAGCATAGAAACCTAACAGCGCAAACGCAAAAGCAATTAATATTTCCTATATGATACCCGCTTCCGCACCAACCATCGTACTCGACACCAATGTCTGCCTGGATCTGTTCGTCTTTCGCGACAAACGCTGGGACAGCCTGCTGCAGGCGCTCGAACACGGAGCGGTCCAGGCCGTCACCCGTGCCGACTGCCGCGATGAATACCGGATCGTGCTGCACTACCCCCACCTGCCGCTCGACGAAGCCAGCCGCGAACAGGCCGCCGCCCGCTTCGACGCCCTGATCGCCGTGGTGGCGCCGGACAGCAAGCCGATCCGCCTGCCGGTGTGCAGCGACCGCGACGACCAGAAATTCCTGGAGCTGGCGCGCGACGCGAACGCCGCCATCCTGGTTACGAAAGACAAGGCCTTGCTGAAACTCGGCCGCAAGACCCAGCAGGCCGGCATGTTCCGCATCATGCTGCCTGAAGCCTGGGTCAAGGCGCAGGCCGCAAGCCAGCTAGAATAAGCAGACCTGTAGCCAAACCCGCAACCATTCCGGAAGACCATGAGCACTCCCGCACTGCAGTCGCGCCTGCCCGCCGTCGGCGCCACCATCTTCTCCACCATGTCGGCCCTCGCCCTCGAGCATGGCGCCGTGAACCTGGGCCAGGGCTTCCCCGACTTCGGCTGCGACCCGCTGCTGCTCGACCACGTGAACGAGGCCATGCGCGCCGGCCACAACCAGTATCCGCCGATGCCGGGCGTACCCGCCCTGCGCGAGGCCATTGCCGCCAAGATCGCGCGCCTGTATGGCCGCGCCTACGACGCGCAGTCCGAGATCACGGTCACCGCCGGCGCCACCCAGGCGCTCACCACCGCCATCCTGTGCTGCGTGCATCCGGGCGACGAAGCCATCGTCATCGAACCGGCCTACGACAGCTATGCGCCGGCCATTGCCCTGGCCGGCGGCGTGGCGGTGCCGGTCTGCATGGAAGTGGGGCCGGATGGTTACAGCGTGCCCTGGGACAAACTGGCTGCCGCGGTCACGCCGCGCACCCGGCTGATCGTCATCAATTCGCCGCACAATCCGACCGGCTCGATCCTGCGCAGCGCCGACCTCGAACGCCTGGCGCAGATCGTCGCCGGCACCGATATCCTGATCCTGTCGGACGAGGTCTACGAGCACATGGTCTACGACGGCCAGCGCCACGCCTCGGTGGCCAGCCACCCGGTGCTGGCCGAGCGCGCCTTCGTGGTGTCGAGCTTCGGCAAGACCTACCACGTGACCGGCTGGAAAGTGGGCTATGTCGCCGCACCGGCGCCGCTCAGTGCGGAGTTCCGCAAGCTGCACCAGTACAACGTGTTCACGGTGAACACGCCGATGCAACATGGCCTGGCGCGCTACATGGCCAATCCGGCGCCCTATCTGGAACTGTCCGCCTTCTACCAGCGCAAGCGCGATCTGTTCCGCGCCGGCCTGGCCGAGACCCGCCTGCGCCTGCTGCCGGCCGACGGCACCTATTTCCAGTGCGTCGACTACAGCGCCGTATCAGGCATGCCGGAAGCGGACTTCGCGCAGTGGCTCACCACCGAGTGCAAGGTGGCGGGGATTCCGGTCTCGGCTTTCTATAGCCAGGCCCAGGAATCGGGCATCGTGCGCTTCTGCTTTGCCAAGCAGGACGACACCTTGCAGCTGGCGTTGGCACGCCTGGCGCGGCTTTGAAACTGCATCAAGGGCGAAACGGATCGTCAACGAATGGGCGACAATCCTGCTCTTGATCAGCAGATTGTCGCCTGACTGGAAACAGCCTCAGCGCGCCACTTGCTGCAGCTTGCGCGCCACGAACTCCTGGAGTTCGCCTGACAAGGTGCCGCTCGCTTCGGCGCGGCGGTAAGCATCGGCCGCCTCGGCGTTGCGCTTCTCGGCCTGCAGCGACAGGCCCAGGCCCATCCACCGCACGCCATTGTTCGGCGCACCGCGCAGCGCGGCGCTGTACTGGTCGATCGCCTCGCGGTGGCGGCCCTGGCGCTGCAGCGCGCCGGCCAGGAAGCCCTGGTATTCGCCGTTGCCGCTCGCGTAAGGCAGGGTGCGCAGCAGGGTCTCGATGCCATTGCCGCCGCGTTCGATCTGCAGGCGGGCCAGCAGCATCGCCAGCGCCGGCTGGCGTGGGTCGAGCGCCAGCGCGCCCTGCAGTTCCAGCACCGCCTCGTCGCTGCGCTTGTTCTCGACCAGCAGGCCGACCAGAGTCTGGCGCGCCGCGTCGTGGCGCGGATTCGTGCGCAGGGTCTGCTGCAGGCCGGTAATCGCTTCGTTGACGCTGCCTTCCTGCAAACTGGCCAGGGCGCGGCGATAGGTATTGTCGGCGCGCTGGACACCGGTTTCGCTGCGGCCCTGGGCGCCGTTCGCGGGCGCCGCCGGGGCCTCGGCTTCAAGCGTTGTTGCGCCGGCGGCGCCTTCCTTGCGCTTCAGGGCCGCGACCCAGGCCGCGTCGCGGCGCGCGGTGACGGCGGCCCGGTCCTGCTCGGCACGCAGGCGGCTTGCGGCGGCGGCGCGTTCGCCGGCGGGCAGCGCGGCGATGCGGGCTTCCTCGGCGGCCCAGCGGCGCGCCAGGCGGGCCTGCTCGGCCTGGGCGCGGGCATTCGCCTCCGCCCAGGTGGTGGTCGAAGGCGCTGCGGCCGGCGCGCGTTCTGCTGTCGCGGGCGCGGCGGCCTGCTTGCGCTGCGGCGCCGCTTCGGGTTCGGCTGCATGCGGCGCCGGTGCAGGGTCGGCGGGGGCGGCGGCCGGTGCGGCCGTATCGGCGACTGGCGCCACCTCGGCCACCGTGACCGGCGCGGGATCCGCCGGCAGCGGGGCCGGCGGTGCCGCCGCAACCTGCGGCGTTGCGGCCACCACCTGTGCCGGCGCCGGCTTCGCATCGAAGCTCTTGCCCTTCAGCGGCAGCACCATCCAGCCGGTCACGCCGAGCGCCACGGCAATCAGGCCGGCGGTGATGGCGGCAATCCGCCGCTTCGAGCGCAGCGCCGCTTCCGGCGCCACGGGTTTCACGTCGGACGACATCTCCCCGCTGCGTGCATTGCCGCGCGCGTCGAGGTCTTGCAACATTTTATTTATCAGGCTCATCGTACAAAGGTCCAGGCAAGTCCTGCGGCCATCGCGGCCAGGGCGCCGACGCCGGCCACCCAGGGCCAGGCGCGGCGCCGGGCCGCGAGGGTGTCATGCGCGGCGGCGGCCACGTGGGCGGCCGACACCTGCTGCCGGCCCTGGCCGTAGCACAACATCAGCGCCTTGTGGGCGAGGATGTTCACCAGGCGCGGGATGCCGCCGCTGGCGCGGTACAAGCGCGAGATGGCGGACGCGGAGAACAAACGCGCGCCGCCGAAACCGGCCACGCGCAGGCGGTGCGCCACATAGTAATCGAGGTCGTCGCGCCCCAGCGGGCCGAGGTGGTAGTGAAAAGTGATGCGCTGGGCCAGCTGGCGGATCGCCGCGTCTTCCAGCTTGCGGTTCAGTTCCGGCTGGCCGAACAGGACGATCTGCAGCAGCTTGCGCTTCTCGGTTTCGAGATTGGTCAGCAGGCGCAGCGCTTCCATGGTTTCGAGCGGCAGCGCCTGGGCTTCGTCGATGCACAGCAGCACGCGCTTGTCCTGGCCGGCCAGGCGCAGCAAATGGTGCGTGATGGTCTTCAGGAGCTGGTGCTGGTCCACTTCGCGGTCGAGCGAGAGTTCGAGCTCGTCGGCCAGGGCCAGCATCAGGCTGCGTGGCTCCAGGTAGGGGTTCGGGATATAGGCGGTGATGAAATCCTCGCCCAGGGTCGCCATGAACTTGCGGCACAACAGGGTCTTGCCGGTGCCGACCTCGCCCGTGATCTTGATGAAGCCCTCGCCGCTGCGCGCCGCGACCAGCAGGGTGTTCAGCGCTTCCTGCGAGCGCGGGCTGCCGAAAAAGAAACTCGTGTCCGGCGTGATCCCGAACGGCAGCTCGCGCAGGCCGAAATGCGCTTCGTACATCAGCGGCGCTCCAGCTGGCGCGGGTCGAGCTGGTCGATGCGGCGCGTGGCGTCCAGCAGGTCCTGGTTCCAGCTGTTGGCGCTGTCGACGATGGTCGGCTTGATCAGCACCACCAGCTCGCGCTTCTGGTTGATCTTGTTCTTGTTGCGGAACAGCGCGCCCAGCACCGGCACCCGGCCGGCGCCCGGCAGCTGGCTGGTGTCGTCGGTCGAGGCCTGGCGCATCAGGCCGCCGATGGCCACCACCTGGCCGTCCTGGCCGCGGACAATACTGTCCAGTTCCGAGGTGCTCGATGCCGCCAGCGGCAGGCTCAGGTTACCGGCCGAACCGAGGTTCACGCCCTTGGTCACGGTGGTCACCTGGCTGACCGACGGGTGCACGTGCAGCAGGATGTTGCCGGCGTCGTCGATCTGCGGCGTCACGTCCAGCACCACGCCCGAGAAGAAGGGCTGCAGCGTGACGCTTGGCGTGATGGTGTCGCCGGTGGCGTTGCTGCTGATGTTGGTCTGCACGCCGGTCACATAGAACTCGTCGGTGCCGATCTTCAGCACGGCCTTCTGGTTGTTCACCGCCGCGATGCGCGGGCTCGACAGCACATGCACGGTGCCCTGCTGCTCGAGGAAGGAAATCAGGGCCGCGAAGTTATTCGTCTGCACGGCCAGGCCGAACAGCGAGCCGGCGGCGTTGGCCGCGTTCGACAGCGAGAAGCCGGTGCTGGCCGCCAGGCCCGTGCCGTTGGCGATCACCGGCGGCTGGCCGCCTGTATAGGGCAGCGGCGCCAGGCCGGTGCCCGGCGAGATCAGGCCGCCCGACACGCGGTTCGGGTGCGAGCTCTTGATCGAGGCGAACGAGGCCCAGTTGATCCCGCTCTGGAACTGGTCGTTCAGCTCCACTTCCAGGATCTTCGCTTCCAGGATCACCTGGCGGTCCACCGACAATTGGGTCGCCTTCAGGTAGGCGTCGACGTTGCGCAGTTCTTCCGGCATGGCGCGGATCACGATCACGCCCGACTGCGGGCTGACCACCAGGCTACGCCCGCCCTGCTTGCCGCCGACGATGGCTTCCAGAGAGAGGGCCAGGTCGCGCCAGAAGTCGTTGTTCGAGATCGTGTTGACGTCGCTGCTATGGACCCCGTTGCTGTTTTGGCCGTTCGGGTCGTTCGGGTTGTTGTTATTGTTATTGTTGTTGCGGTTGTTCTGGTTGTTGTTGCCGGAACCCTGGTTGTTGCCATTGCCGCTGCCGTTGTTGTTGTTGCCGCTGTCGGACACCGAGGTCGAGGTCACGCGCAGGTTCGAGCTGCCGCTGCGGTTGCCGACCAGGTAGTTCACGCGGAACATGCGGGTCTGCATGGTCAGCGGGCGGATCGTCACGCGGGTGCCGTCGATCTTGTAATCGTAGCCGTACATGTCGCGGATCGCGTCCAGGGTCTCGGCCAGGGTCACGTCCTTCAGGTTGGCGGAGATGGCACCGCTGACCTCGGGATGGACCACCATGTTGTAGCGGGTGCCGGCCACGATCGAGCGGAAGAACTGCTGCGCCGGTACGTTGTTGAAGGCGACGTTGAAGCGTTCCTCCAGGGCCGGACGCGCCTTCGGCAGTTCGCGCGCCAGCGTGGCGGCCGGCGGCAGCAGCGCATCGGCGACGGCGTCGCCGGTGGCTGCCGTGCCGGGCGCCGGGGCGCCGGCGGCGCTGGCCTTGGCCACCTCGCGCTTGATGGTGTCGTAGGTGGCGTGCGGCGGCGTGGCCTGGCAGCCGGCCAGGAAGGCGGCGCCGAGGAGCAAGGTGGAATGGAGGGTGCGTTTGTTCATCGTCATCTTGATATCAGTCCTTGCGGGCGCGTTCGATGCCGCCGGACGGCAGCGCGTTTCCAGGCGCATTCAGTTTCAGCACGCGACGTTCGCTCCCGCGCACCAGCTCGACTTCGTTCGGGGTCATGCGCTCCACACGCGCGCCCTTGTAGCTGTCGCCGAGACGCACCGTCTCGCCATCGATCACCGCCACGTGGCGCCCGCCGGGCTGGCGCGCGATCAGGATCGATTGCAGCTGCGGCCCGCTCGATACAGGGCTTGCAGCGCGTGCGCCGGCGCCGCCCGGAACCAGAAAGGCCGGCGGCCGGGTCGGGTCGCGCAGGGCTTGCGCGGCGGCCGGCAGGCAGCAGGCCGCCGCCAGCGCCAGCCCGCATGTGGCGAGACAGGCGCGCTTCATAGCTTCATCCATTTGCGGTCCAGGCTCAGGGTGTACAGGGTCAGCGTCAGGCGCGAGGCCGGCCAGGTTTCCGCCTCGAGCTGCGCGCGGCCCCAGAACAGCTGGGTCGGCAAGCCTTCCAGCGCATTCATGTAGGCGATCATGTCGAGGTAGTTGCCGCGCACGGTGATTTCCACACCGTGGCGGTAGAGCAGACCGGCATTGCCGGGCTGGGATTGGGCTTGGGCAGGCGCCGCCGGCGCCGCAGTTGCATCCGGCGCCGAACCTGCCGCGCGGCGCCCTGCTTCCAGCACCGACTCCACCGGCAGCGTGCGCACCGACACCAGGGCCAGGCGGCCGTTCGCACGCAGGATGCTGTCGAGCAGCGGCGCCATGCGCTCCGGCGCCACCAGGCCGTTCTGCATCGCGCGCAGCTGCCCGCTGAGCTCATCGGTGTCCTTGCGTACCGCGGCCAGGCGGGTGCGCACCGCCGCGTCCGGGTCGGTCTGGGCCGCTTCCACGCGTGCGCGGATTTCGTTGTCGATGCCTTCGATGTTGTTCTGCTGCTGGGTGATCTGGGCGTTCAGCGCATCCTGCTTGCGCAGCTGCGGGCCGAGCGCGAAGAAGTGCATCAGGAAGACGATGGCCGCGGCGCAGGCCGCGAACACCATGATCCGTTCGCGCAGGCTGAGGGCGTCGACGCGCGTCGCCAGCTTGATCCATTGTTGTTTCATGTGCGCGGCGCCTCGCTGTTCGATTGCAGGCTGAAGTCGACGTAGGGCGCCGGGCCGGCCGGTGCAGCGGGTGCTGGCGAGGCAGGCGCCGGCGCGCCGGCCTGCGGCTCGCGCGATCCTTCCGACATCTGCAGGCTGCCGAAGCCCTTGCCCTGCATGACCGGCTCGCGCGTCAGGCGGGTCAGGAAGCCCGGCACGCTTTCCGGATCGAGGGCGCGGCCGCGCACGCCGATGTCGGTGCCGGCGCCGGTAATCGTCAGCCCGGTCAGCCACAGGCCGTCGACATGCTGGCGCGCCAGCGCGCGGAAGTATTCCGCGTAGCCGCGCGTGTTGCCGAGTTCACCGCCCTGCAGCACGCCGGACACTTCGCGCAGGGTGCCGAGCTGGCGTTCGGCTTCCAGCACGGCCTCCGCCAACGTTGGATCCTTCTGGCGCGGCGGGAACTCCGCGTTCACGGCCACCAATCGCGCCTGGCGCGCCTGCAGCTGGGCGGCGCCGGCATCGGCCTGTTTCTGCATGGCGGATACGCGGGCGCTGCCGTACAGGCCCATCGCCACCACGCCCAGCACCAGCACGCCCAGGGCCTGGGCCATGGTGCGGGTCGAGAAGATCTTCTTCTGCTGCAGGAAGATCGGGTTGAACAGATTGATCTGCTGGCTCACAGCACCGTCTCCTCATGGCGCAGGGCCGCGCCGAGCGGCACCAGGAAGCGCTGCTGCAAGGTCTTGTCGGCCAGTTCCGGTGCGCGCGCGAAATCGAAGAGCGCGGCCAGGTCCAGGGTATCGACCGGCATGTAGAGGTTGCTCGACAGGTACTCCTCGAGGCCGCTGATGGCGGACGGCGCCAGCACCAGCTTGGCCACGCTGATGAAGGAATACTGGCGCTCGAAGTTGTCGAGCGAGCGTTGCAGTTCCAGGGTGATGCGGTCGAAGCCGGCGTGCTTGCGCTCGTGGTCGGCGTCGAGCAGTTGTTCGAGCGCGATGTCGATGCGGCGCGTCAGGTACAGCTCGCCCTTGTACGACACGGTCAGCAGGCCGCCGTCCTCGCCGAACGAGAGCATGGCGACGCCGCGGCCCGGCGGCTCGACCATCTTCGCGATGTTCCGCTGCGCCATCTCGGGAATGTCGATCACGGCCATGTCGATCTTCGCGCCGCTGAACAGTTTCTGGCGGCCTTCGATGATGCTGTTGCGCGCGGCGACGGCGAACATCGAGTGCTGGGCGCGGGTAGCGGCGCCTTCGTCGACCGGCAAATCGAGCACGTCGACCGTGGCGTCGTCGATGTGGAAGTCGAGCATGTCCTTCAGGCGCCAGCGCACCGCGGTCTTCAGTTCGTCGGCCGCCACGTTGGGCGCGTCGACGGCGAGCATCTGGTATTCGCCGGCCGCGAGCACGGTGCTGCACTGGTAGGCGTTCGCGTGCAGCTCGCGGCCCAGCTTTTCCAGCAGCTCCGGCGTGACCTTACCCGGGTAAAACACCGCCTGGCGCACCTGCGGACGGATGTCCGGCGCGGTCTGCATGCTGACGGCGGCAATGCCGTCGCGCTGCAGGCTGATCGCCAGCCACCCTTCTCTTTTCTTTGCTCTTCTAAAAAAACGCATGCGGGTCCGGTTCGATGTTGAAACTGGCTTCAGGGCTGGCCTGAAGTCTGGCCGACAAAGGCTTGATTATATTCAAGTACGGAAACAAAGCGATACAAATAATGGCCACGCCGTCGCACCGTTGCCTTTATTTTCGGTGCAGGCGCGTCAATAGACTTCGCGCAGGTAGATCATCGGGCTGCGCGTGGCGCCGAAGTTGACGCGTCCGCGGGTGCCGGGCAGCCAGGCCGGACCATCCACCTCGACCCAGACACTGCCGGCGCGTCCCGAGCCTGGCGCGGCCAGCTTGTAGATGCCGCGCCCGCCGCTCAGCGTTACCGTGCCCGGCGTGCCCGTCTTGACGACGGCCGCATCGCAGTTGGCGCTCACCATGTCGCCGCTCGCGGGTTCGGCCTTGCCGCTCGCCTTCAGGTCGCGCCGGCAGGCGGTGAAGGTCGGCATCGGGACGAAGGCGGTATTCGGCGACTTCGCATGGTTGATCCAGCTCTTGCCGTCCCAGTACTGGGCCTGGACCGGGAGCGAAGTCTGCTGGGTGTTCGTACCCTGGGTACTGCCGACGTTCAGGCGGCCATTGACGATCATGATGCCCCCTTCTATCGCGTCGTCCGGGTTCGGACGCTGCGACGTCACCGTCGTAGTCTTGCCGTTCCCTAGCGTCTCGGTCGATGTGGCGCGAATATACACCGGCGTCGGCGCGGTCCACGCGGTTGTCGACGGCTTGGCCGCACTGTACGGGGTAGCAACCGCATAATTCGGGCTGAGCGTCGTGCCGTTCCTCAGCACTTCCGGCGTCGCCTGCGCACCGCCCTCGGCAGTCACCGACGTCAGCGTGATCGGGCGCATCCAGTTACCGTTGTAATTCTTCAGCTCGACACCCTGGGCATTGAAGGCCTTGACGCTCACGTCGAAGGGCTGGCCCGAATAGGCGGCGTCGTCGATATCGCTGGGGCAATTCATCGCATCGTCGCACTCGAACGGGGCGACGGCGATCTCGGTCTCGAAATGGTCCGGGAAGAAGCGTCCGACCGCCTGGAGCGGCCCGGTCGCATTCGGCGTGGTGCCGAGGTAATCGCTCAGGGTCGGCTTGAGGCCGATGATGCCGACTTCACTATAGCTCAGCTTGTAACCGACCATGCCGCCGCCCTGGATCCGAACCGGAACCGGTGTGCTCAGTTCGCCAGGCGACGCCATCTGCCCGACAACCGCGGCGAGCGGCGCGCCGGCCAGCTCCATGTTGGGCAGGTCGGTTTCGTTGCCGAAGTTCTTCGCCACGGCGCCATCGCTCAGGAGCGCAATCACCGGCACGTTGAAGTCTTCGCCGGCGCGTGCAAACGCGGGATCGCCCGGTGCGGTCGCGCCGGGATTGAGCATGCCGTCGGCATTGGTGATCGCGCCGAATGCCAGCGAGGACGGCATCGAGGTAAAAGCGTTCGAGCTCGCCGTCACCTTGTTGGCCAGCAGGTTCAGCTGCACCGTGCCCACGTCGCTATAGATGAAGTTCGACTGTCCCAGGGCGGTCGACGCGCTGCCCTTGGCGAAACCGACATTCACACTGTTCGACCATGCGCTGCCGTTCGCCGCGCACGCCGGCAGCGCCACGCCCGCATACGAAGCGCCGGACTTGCCAGTGGCCGGATTCTGGCAGGTCAGGCTGAATTGCATGGGCACGCTGGTGGCTTTGCTGGTGTCCAGCGCCACCGCCTTGTTGTTGCTGACCGCCGTCACATAGATGGTGGCCGGCGTGCCGCTGCCGCCGCTCATGTTGGCGCTGTACAGCGGGCAGGCCGCGCTGCCGATCGTGCTCCCGGCCGCGCATTCCTTCGACGTGAACACATAGCCGGCATTCGTGACCGGCGCCGCCGTGCCGGTGGCCGTGTCCGTCACCGTGTTGTTCGCCGTGTTGTTGTCCGAGGTGCCGGCGACGGTCGCCGTATTCGTCAGCGAACCGGTCTGGTTGACGGTGGCATTGATGGTCAGCGCCGGCGCGCTGGCGTTTGGCGCGAGCGCGGTCTTGTAGCTGCAGGTCACCACCTGCCCGCTGGCGGCGCAGGTCCAGCCGGTGCCGCTGCTGCCGCTGTAGCTCATCCCGGCAAGCAGCGTATCGGTGACGGTAATCGGACCCGCCTCGGTGTACGGCCCGTTATTCTTCACCGTCAGCGCATAGCTGGCGCTCTGCCCGACCTGCAGCGAACCGCCGCGCGTCATGGAAATCGACAGGTCCGACACCGGCAGCGTCGGCACTACCAGGATTTCAGCGTTCAGGATCACCAGGTCCTGGCCGGTGCGGTAGGTGGTGGTCACCGAAGGCGCGTAGAAGATCCACTGCACCACTTCGGTATCGTAGGCGTCGAAGTCGATGCCGTAAGAGCTCGAATCGCGGTTGATGTTGCTCTTCGAATTGAACTGGTTGCCGGACGGGTTCATGTCGTCGGTCAGCTCGTTGCCGTTGAAGAGCAGGTTCTCGCCGGATGCCAGCAGGGTCGAATCGCCCTCCCAGGTGATGTGGCCGACGCGCGCCTTTTCGCGGATCGGCAGCCAGGGCGAGGGCCAGCGGAAGTTGGTGGCGGTCAGCGTGAATTCGCTGTTCTGCAGGTAGCGGAAGCCTTCGTACAAATTGAGGATGCGCTCGGGCTCGTTCGGGTGCGAGTACACCACCAGCAACGAGAAGCCGCCCAGCACGGCTTCCGAGGCGCACCAGGGGCTGCCGGTCGACACGGTCAGGCCGGAGAAGTTATAGGTGCCGGCGCCCTTGGCCTTGACGATGCTGGTGACGTCGGCGGCGCCGCCGAAATAATTCATGCCGTTGCCGACCGTGCTCGACGAATACTTGCGCGTGGCGTTGACGGTCGTGCTCTGGAAGGTGACGGTGTTGTCGGCCGTATTGCCCGAGCCGGCCCAGTACAGCTGTGCCGACAAGACCGTGGCGCCGCTCGGCAGACTCAGCGTGGCGGTGCGGTTGGTGGTCGACGAGTACACCGAGCAGGCATTGCCGTTATTACTAGAGGAGCGGATCGTCACCTGGGTACCGGTGAAATTCACGGCGCCGTTGAAGGTCTGGGTCAGCGCGATGGCGGTGTCGGCCCGGGCCGGCGCGGCCAGGCCCAGCACCATGGCAAGCAAGGCCAGGAACACGCGCGCCAGGTGCGAACGAACGGCAATCACAGCTGCACCTCGATCACGCGTTCGACGTAGTCGGGCCCGCGCGCGACGTTGACGCAGGTGGCGGCGCCCGTGGTGCAGGCGGTGGCGCGCAGGGTCCAGCGCGCCAGGTTGATGTCGGGGTTGTTCGAGACCGGGTTGGTCACCTGGGCGCAGGTGACGGACACGGCGAAGCCCGCCAGCGCCGAATCGGCCGGCAACGCGAAGTTGCCGTTGCAGTCGGCGCCGCTCGCGCGCCGGAACAAGCCCCACTCGATGCCCGAGCGCGCCGCCTGGTAGGCGCGCGCGCCCTGCTCGTCGAGCGCGCCCGACTGGCGCTGGGTCGTGAAGATCGACACCAGGGCGGTGGCCAGGCCGGCCAGCACGACCAGCAGGAAGATCGCGGTCACGAGGCCGGCGCCATTCGCGTGACGGTGGGAAGAACGGAAAAAGGAACGCTGCATCATGGCGTATTGTCCACGTGAACCTGGTGCACCAGGCGCACGGCCGGATCGGCGAGATTGCGGGTGCGCAGCGACAGCGTCAGCACCACCAGGCCGGCGCGCGTGGCCGCCACATTGTCGCTGCGGAAGACGTTGGCGCAGGTGGCGACGCGCGCCGCCAGCATCGCGGCCGGCGTGCCGGCAGGCGGCGCGGCCATGGCCGGCGCGGGGTTGTAGCCCCAGAAACGGCGAAGCTGGAAGCCGCCGCCCGCCGCCGTTTCGCATACGTAGGACACCGGCCCGGTCACGACCTGGAAGCGCCCGTCCGGCGACGGCATCGGCGCCGGCTGCGCCGCGAAACGGTTGGCCTGCAGCGTGATCAGCGGCGCCACGGTTCCCGCCGCCGCGCCCGCGGTCACGACCGACATCGTCGGACTCGGGCTTTCGTAGGCGTCGGCGCCGGGCAGGCCCAGGTTGAAGATGGCGATGCGGTCGCCGGCGTTGATCGGGCCATTCAGGCGGCCGACCACGGTGAAGCTCAAGGCGTTCGGATCGCTGAACGAGAGCGGCGTGCCGCTCGCGCCTTCGTCCTCGGCGGCCAGGTAGCGTCCGCCGCCGCTGGTCATCAGAAATTCGATGGCGCTGCCGGCGGCATTCACGCGCACGCTGTTCGGCAGCGCCAGGCGGATATCGCGCGCCATGCGGCGCAGCGCCAGGTCGGCTTCGTCGCTGGCCTCCGCGCGCGCCACGGCGTCGGCGTAACCCTGGATCGGCGCGCGGATGAACACCGCGACGATCGCGCCCAGGATACCGATGATGACGATCACCGTGATCGCCTCGACCAGGGTAAAGCCGCGCTGGGCGCTGGAAGGCAGCCGGCGCATTACTGGAATCCCGGGCGCGCGTAGCGCGTGCGGTAGGTGTCGAGCACCACCGGCGCGTCGCCGCCGAAGGCGACGCTCACGCGGATGCGCAACACGTCGGTGTTCGCGGCCGTGCCGGCGGCGCCGATGCCGCCCAGCGCCGCCGGCGTGACCGTCAGCGTGGCCGTATAGCCGTTCACGGCGATCGGCTGGCCGCTGACGTCGACCAGCACGCCTGCGGCATTGTTGAAGGCGTTCGCCGCCACGTTTGGCGCGGTCACATAGTCGTTGACGTTGTCGAAGGGGCGTGGGTTCACCGGTTCGGGCGCAAGCTGGCCCCATTTTTCGCGCACCGCGCACAGGGTCGGATCGGTCTGGGTATCGACATCGGCGGAGCTCGGGTCGCACAGCGTGAAGCCGGCCGAGCGCACTTCCTCGATCAGGCCTTCGGCGATCATCAGCGCCTGCTTGCGGCGCAACGGGTCAGCGCTGTTGGCGGTGGTGATGCGCATCACGGCGATGATGCTGGCCAGCGCCACCGAGACGATCACGATGAACATGATCAGCTCGATCAGGGTGACGCCGCGCTGGCGCGGCCCTTGGCAAGGACGCAGGCGGGCCTCAGAAGACATAGCCGGTCTCCGCGGCGACGTTGACGGTGCGGGTGTTGCCGCCGCCGGACAACGTGAAGCTCAGGCCGCCAAAGGCCGCCGCGTTCGGGTTGTTGAACGGCTGGCCGAGCGAATTGAAACCGAAGAAGGTGATGGCGGGATTGGCGCCGGCCGTAACGTTGGCGGGCCGTCCTTCGCACATCCAGGTGCGCGAATTGCAGGCGGCGCGGGTGGCGGCCGAGTCGCTGTTCTGGCCTGCGGGGGCCAGGACCTGGTTCGGCGCGCTGCAGGGATTCTCGTTGGCGAAGCAGAGACCGGCGCTGTTCGGACCGAGCACCACGAACACGTTGCGGTGCTGGGCGATGGCGATCTTCTGGCCGTAGCGCAGGATGTTGCGCAGTTGTTCGGTGGAGGTCTCGACGTCGTAGACCGTGCGGTCGAAAAAGCGCGTGATCGCCAGCGCCGACAGGATGCCGACGAGGACGATCACGATGATGAGCTCCACCATGGTGAAGCCATGGCGGTGGTGGCTGGATGCGCGGTTCAGGTCGACGTGCACGCCAGCCACTTTGCCTGGCAGATTACTGGCAGGTTGCGGCGGTGCCGTTGACGGTCACGGTCGGCACCGTATTGGCGACGGTAGCCGGGATGTAGGTCAGGAAGCAGTTGACGGCGGTCGCGGTGTTGGCGATGTTGTTCGGGACGATCGCGATCGAACCGGCGGTCACGGCAGGACGGGTCGCGGTGGCGGCGCCAACGGTGTACGCGGTGTAGTCGTTCGCCAGGCCAGCAGCCTGCAGCAGGACGTCATGGGCAGCGGTACCAGCAGTGTTAACGATGGCAGGGTAGCCCGACGCCATGTTCATCGACACGACAGCGCCTTCGACGTTCTGGGTGTCAGCCGGGGTCAGCAGGTGACGGCCGTGGGTCATGGCCGCGGTGGCAGTCAGGGCGCCGCGGGCGGCGTTCAGGCTGGCCAGGCGGGCATCGCCGCTCAGGTTGGTGAAGCGCGGCAGTGCGGTCGCAGCCAGGATGCCGAGGATGACGATCACGACGATCAGTTCGATCAGGGTGAAGCCGCCTTGGGCCGATTTGATGCTCTTGTTCATTCCGTTTTCTCCGAGTTAAAAAAGTGCGGGGGAACCGCTGGTATAAAGCTGCTTAATTCATTACTTCAGCGGCCGGCTGGCTGTCGATTTCGACCAGGTCCAGGCCTTCGGTGACCTCGCTCCGTATTTCTGGATTAACCGGATTGGGCACGCGAAGCAATTCTACCTTGAACCTGAGAAATTTCGGTGTTTCAGCAGAAAAACTTTTTGATGATGCCGATAGGTAAACCAGGGTCGAATTTGCCTTATCGAAGTACCAATTCCCCTTCCGAAGTTCGGATTCGTTGGGAGAATAATATTCACCGAGGTAGTTTTTTGGCCGATCTGCCAACCAATCCATGGGGTTTTCTTGTGCGACCGCCAATAAAGCGCCCTGCCCGCCCTGCGATACCGCCCGCGCCGAGCGTACAGCCAGGCCCGTCCGCAGCGAACCGATGAGTTGTTTCGCCGCAACGTACTCGGATTCGCCCAGATACGGAACGAGGCGATTCAGCAACACGCCAGCCACCAGGCTGAACACGACGGCGGCGACGGCCAGTTCGAGCAGCGCGAAGCCGCGCGCTTGCGCCCTGCCCATGTGCCGTACCGCGCTCATTGCCGGTGCAGGGCGGCCTGCCCCAGGTCCCAGATCGGCAGGAAGATCCCGAGCGCCATGATCAGGACCATCACGCCGAGGAAGGTGATCAGGATCGGCTCGATCTGGGCCGACAGGGTCTTCAGTTCGTAGTCGACCTCGCGCTCGTACATCAGCGCGATCTCGTCCATCAAATCGTCGAGCGAACCGGTCTCCTCGCCCACCGCGATCATCTGCAGCACGATGGGCGTGAACACGTTCGCCGCGGTGGAGGTGCGCAGGATGCTTTCGCCGCGCTCGACGCCGTCGCGCATCTGCTCGATGCGCGCGGCAAGATACGCGTTGTCGGCGGTCTGGGCCACCACGGTCAGGGCCTGCACCACCGGCACGCCCGAGCGCATCGACAGCGAAAAGCTGCGCGCAAAGCGCGACATGGTCGATTTATGGATGATCTTGCCGGCGATCG
>Ga0308160_10000787_pt1 | contig 52578 bp, 47 predicted proteins | sample PhyFR1_FD_201036 | JGI IMG/M metagenome (GOLD analysis project Ga0308160, IMG submission 201036) | Phyllosphere microbial communities from UC Gill Tract Community Farm, Albany, California, United States - DLSLF.R1 | ecosystem: Host-associated > Plants > Phyllosphere > Unclassified | place: USA...
CCTCGGCTCCGAACCACGACAGCACCACCACGACCTGCGGTGCCCCGCACCGACCACCGGCCGGCACCCCCGCGCCACCCACCAGAGGGAGAACCCCCGTGACCACCTTGCGTCTGGCCATCGTCGGCGCCGGCCCCGCCGGCATCTACGCCGCCGACATCCTGCTCAAGGCCGAGAAGGCCTTCGACGTGTCGATCGACCTCTTCGAGCAGCTGCCCGCGCCCTACGGCCTCGTCCGCTACGGCGTCGCCCCCGACCACCCCCGCATCAAGGGCATCGTCAACGCGCTACGCGACGTGCTCGACAGCGGCGACATCCGCGTCTTCGGCAACGTCCGCTACGGCGTCGACATCACCCTCGACGACCTCAAGGCGCACTACAACGCCGTGATCTTCTCGACCGGCGCCATCAAGGACGCCGACCTCGACGTGCCCGGCATCGACCTCGACGGCAGCTACGGCGCCGCCGACTTCGTGAGCTGGTTCGACGGCCACCCCGACTTCCCGCGCACGTGGCCGCTCGACGCGCAGTCGGTCGCCGTGGTCGGCGTCGGCAACGTCGCGCTCGACGTGTCGCGCATCCTCGCGAAGCACGCCGACGACCTGCTGCCGACCGAGATCCCCGACAACGTCTACGAGGGGCTCAAGCAGTCGTCGATCACCGACGTGCACGTCTTCGGGCGCCGCGGGCCGGCGCAGGTGAAGTTCACCCCGCTCGAGCTCCGCGAGCTCGGCGAGGTGCGCGACGTCGACATGATCGTCCACGACGAGGACTTCGACCACGACGAGGCGTCGAAGACCGCCATCGCGACGAACAAGCAGGTCTTCGTCATCGACAAGGTGCTGAACCAGTGGCGCCAGCGCGAGGTCGGCACGGCGTCGCGTCGCCTGCACCTGCACTTCTACGCCAAGCCCGTCGAGGTCGTGGGCGACGAGCAGGGCCGTGTGGCCGCGTTCCGGTACGAGCGCACCCGGCCCGACGGCCAGGGCGGCGTCGAGGGCACCGGCGAGATCCGCGACGTGCCCGTGCAGGCGATCTACCGCGCCGTCGGCTACTTCGGCTCGCCGCTCGACGGCATCCCGTTCGACGAGCGTCGCGGCGTGATCCCGAACCACGAGGGCCAGGTGATGGACGACGAGAACCAGATCGTCCCCGGCGTCTACGCCACCGGCTGGATCAAGCGCGGGCCGGTCGGCCTCATCGGGCACACGAAGTCCGACGCGATGGAGACCGTGAAGCACGTCATCAACGACCAGGCGAGCTGGTGGCAGCCCGCCGACCCGTCGGAGGACGCGATGCCCGCCCTGCTCGCGCAGCGCGGCGTGGCCTACACCGACCTCGAGGGCTGGCACCGCCTCGACGAGCACGAGCAGGCGCTCGGCTCGGCGCACGAGCACGAGCGGGCTCGCGTCAAGGTCGTCGAGCGCGACGAGATGGTGCGCGTCTCGCGGGCCGTGGAGTCCGCCGACGCGTAGGCGACCCGCCCTGTCGACCTCGACCGCGCCTCCGGCGTCCTCCCCTCGCGGGGCGGGCCGGGGGCGCGTCGTCGTGGTGGGGGAGGCGCGTGGTGGTCGCCGCGGCCGACGTCCCGATCGCGGCGGGCCGTGACCGCCCGTCGCCGCTAAGCTGGCCGGCATGGCAGACAGCTCCTTCGACGTGGTCAGCAAGGTCGACAAGATGGAGGCGGACAACGCCCTCCACCAGGCACAGAAGGAGATCGAGCAGCGCTACGACTTCAAGAACGTCGGCGCCTCGGTCGACTGGAGCGGTGAGAAGCTCCTGCTCAAGGCCTCGACGGAGGAGCGCGTCAAGGCCGTGCTCGACGTCCTCGAGTCGAAGTTCATCAAGCGCAGCATCAGCCTCAAGCACCTCGACGTGGGCGAGCCGTTCGCGAGCGGCAAGGAGTACCGCATCGAGGCCGCCCTGAAGGAGGGCATCGAGCAGGAGCACGCGAAGAAGATCGGCAAGATCATCCGCGACGAGGCCCCCAAGAGCGTCAAGAGCCAGATCCAGGGCGACGAGCTGCGCGTGACGTCGAAGAGCCGTGACGACCTCCAGGCCACGATGGCACTGCTGAAGAAGGCCGACCTCGACGTCGACCTGCAGTTCGTCAACTTCCGCTAGCCCCCCGTGACCGAGCCCGCGTGGCTGCCCGCCACCATCGCGGTGCTCGGTGTCGTCTTCGACATCGCCATCCGCGTCTTCGCGATCGTGTACGTGCCGATCAACCGTCGGCCCACGACCGCGACGGCCTGGCTGCTCGCGATCTTCCTCATCCCGTACGTGGGGTTCCTGCTCTTCCTGCTCTTCGGCAGCACGAAGCTGCCGCGCCGTCGGCGCGAGAAGCAGCAGGAGATCAACAGCTACATCGTCGAGACGACCGAGGGCATGGAGCGCGTCACGCGCGACCACCCCTGGCCCCTCTGGCTCGACTCGGTGATCGCGCTGAACCGCACGCTCGGTGCCATGCCCCTCGTGGGCGGCAACACGGCCGAGCTGCACTCCGACTACGCGAGGTCGATGGAGGCGATGGTCGAGGCCGTCGACGGAGCCCACCGCTGGGTGCACGCCGAGTTCTACATCACCAGCCTCGACGCGACGACGGAGCCGTTCTTCGTCGCCCTCGAGAACGCGCGGCGGCGTGGCGTCACGGTGCGGGTGCTGATGGACCACATCGCGAGCCGGGGCTACCCCGGCTACCGCCGGACGCGTCGCCGCCTCACGCGCATGGGCGTCGAGTGGCAGCTCATGCTGCCCGTCCAGCCGCTGCGGGGGCGTTACCAGCGGCCCGACCTGCGCAACCACCGCAAGCTGCTCGTCATCGACGGGCAGGTCGCCTTCACCGGCTCGCAGAACATGATCGAGCGGGGCTACCAGCGGCGAGGCAACCACCGGCGCGGGCTGCGGTGGAAGGACTTCATGGTCCGCTTCGAGGGGCCGATCGTCGCGGGCGTCAACGCGCTCTTCGTCACGGACTGGTACTCGGAGACCGACGAGCTGCTGCTCCGCGAGGCCGACCCCGTGGTCGTCGCCGACGACGCGCCGACGGTCGACTGCCAGGTCGTGCCCAGCGGGCCGGGCTTCGACGGCGAGAACAACCTGCGGCTCTTCAACACGCTCCTCTACAACGCGCAGGAGCGCATCATCATCACGAGCCCGTACTTCGTGCCCGACGAGTCGATGCTCTACGCGGTCACGACCGCGGCGCAGCGGGGGATCGAGGTGCAGCTGTTCGTCAGCGAGATCGGTGACCAGGCCGTCGTCTACCACGCGCAGCGGTCATACTACGAGGCGCTGCTGCGGGCCGGCGTGCGCATCTTCCTGTACCGGTCGCCGACGGTGCTGCACGCGAAGCACCTCACCGTCGACGACGAGGTCGCCGTCATCGGCTCGAGCAACATGGACATGCGGTCGTTCAGCCTCAACCTCGAGATCTCCGTCATGATCCGTGGCCGGAGCTTCGTGCGGCAGCTGCGCGAGGTCGAGCAGTCGTACCGCGACGCCAGCCGCGAGCTGCTGCTCGACGAGTGGCTCGTCCGCCCCTTCCGCTCGAAGGTGCTCGACAACGTCGCCCGCCTCACCTCCGCCGTGCAGTAGCCGAGCGCCGGCGGCCGCCCGCTGCCGCGCCTCCGGCCCGCTTGCCCGCCCCGCGCCTCCGCCCGCCCCCGAGGGCAGCAAATGCCGACCATTTGCGAGATCTAGGTCGCGCAATACGCGGATATCCGGTCATCAGGGAGGCGTTGGTCGGGTTCTGCAGGCCCAGGCGCCACGGCGGGCCGGATCCTCCGATGTGCATCATCCGGCGTCACCGGGCATCCGCCGGGGACGAGCAGTGGCGAGGAGGTGTCGGACGGCAGCGAGGACCGTCTCCCATTCCTCGAACACCTGTCGGTAGGTCACCTCGAGGACCACGTAGCCGGCGGTGGTGAGGGCGACCGTTCTCCGTCTGTCATCGGCGTACTGCTGGGGTGAAGCGTGGAACTCCCAGCTCGTGCACTCGATGACGAGCCAGCCGTCGACCAGGAGGTCCACCCGGTACTTCCCGGAGACCCACACCTGGACGTCGGCGCGGACCCCCGCCTCCAGGAGCCGGACACGGACGACCGATTCAGTGCCCGACTCCGCTCGAGCGTCGACCAGACGGAGGAGCTCGCGGGCGCGGCCCGGTCGGAGGAGACGGGCGACGTCAGCGAGTCGTGGGCGGCCCTGCGCGGGCAGCCGCAGCGCGGAGTCGACGACCGCGACCGAGAGCGCGAGATCCCCAGGCGGGTGCAGGAGGGCCTGGGCCGCCGCCGTGGACGGGGTCACCATCACGCGGTCACACCCCCCGAGACGACTCCGGTCACGGAGCACCTGGACGTCGGGGTGGTCGTCGTCCAGGCGTCGGCCTGCGTCGTCCGGGTCGCGGAGGTCCCTGGCGTTGTGGTCGACCGACACGACGAGGGGCTGTCGTGGTGCTCGCCACGCGCCTCGGGCCGCCAACGCCGACGACCCTGCCAGCACGCCCCCGACCCTCGCCGCTCGCACGACGGGCTCAGGGAGGTCCGGCCGGCCGTAGAGGCCGTGCCGGATGCGCTGGAGCGTTCCGCTCCTCCAGGCGTCGTCGACGTCGTGCCTCGAACAGCCCGCTGCGAGCAGCTCCCGACGATGGACGACGCCGCCGAGACGATCCGTGGTCAGGTGCAGCAGCTCGTTCATGGCAGGACTCTGGCGCGGACGAGAGCGCGGCAGCCGCTCGCCGTCGCCCTGCCGGTGGACGGATGACCGTTCGTTCAACAGCGGAGGGGATGAGGGGCGCCCTCGCTGTGGACACCGCGCCCGCTCTCGCCTGTTCACCGCAGATGCCGACTTGTCTCCTCCTAGGCGCGGACTGATCGAGGGAAATCCCGGTATTGCATCGAATCTGGTCGGCATTTGCCACGGAGGGAGGCGGGGGAGGCGGGGTGGTCGTGAGGGGGCTCCGGAGGCTGTATATTTGTCTGGCGCCTCCGGTCGGTGAACACATGGGCCGGGCGTGCATGGCAAGTTACCCAAGTGGCCAAAGGGATCTGACTGTAAATCAGCCGGCGTAGCCTTCGGGGGTTCGAATCCCTCACTTGCCACCCCAGCTCGACGTGATCACCCACGTCGACACCACGGAACGGACTCGAGACCTCGGGTCCGTTCCGTCGTTCCGGGCGCGTCCCGGGCCCGGGTCCGGCACCGACCGACCGCCGGAGCACCATGACCGACCAGCCCGCCACCCCGCCCGCCGCCGCCGCGACCACGCCCGCCGCCCTCCTCCAGGTGGCCCGCACCGTCGCCGTCGAGGCGGCGGCGCTCGCCGCCCGCCGCCGCTCCGAGGGCGTCACCGTCGCCGCGACGAAGAGCAGCCTCGTCGACGTCGTCACCCACACCGACCGCGAGGTCGAGGAGCACCTCCGCGCCCGCCTGGCCGAGCTGCGACCCGGCGACGGCTTCCTCGGCGAGGAGGGAGCCGAGCACGGCTCGACGACGGGCCTCACCTGGGTCGTCGACCCCATCGACGGCACCGTCAACTTCCTCTACGGGATCCCGCAGTGGGCCGTCAGCGTCGCCGTCGTCGAGGGCGACCCGGTGCCGGGTGCCTGGCGGGCGCTCGCCGGCTGCGTCGTGAACCCGCTGTCGGGCGAGACCTGGACGGCGTCCCGAGGGGGAGGCGCGTGGCTGGGCGACCAGCGCCTCCGTCCGTCCTCCCCGGCCACGTTGGCGGAGTCGCTCGTGGCGACGGGGTTCTCGTACGAGGCCGAGCGCCGCGTCGAGCAGGTCGCGGCCGTCGGGCGGCTGATCGGGAAGGTGCGCGACATCCGGCGCCAGGGGGCCGCCTCGCTCGACCTCTGCGCGGTCGCGACCGGACGGCTCGACGCCTACGTCGAGCGCGGGCTCAAGCCGTGGGACCATGCCGCGGGGGCCCTCGTCGCCGAGGAGGCGGGCGCCGTCGTCCGGGCCTCGGACGATTCCGCCGAGGGCGGACGCCTGACGTCCGCCGCCGCTCCGAGCATCGCCGACGAGCTCTGGCGAGCGGTCGCCGAGGCCCGGATCTGAGCCGATCGGGCGGGGGCGACGGCCCTGTTCCTCGGCGACGGGACACCGCATCTGACATGCCACGCTGGCCGTGACCCCCTGACTCGGGTAGCCATCCGTGGCCTGAGCGGCTACCCTTGACTGGTTCGTTACTTTTCCGTGACCTGAGTCACCGGTGTAGCGGCCGAGAAGAAGAGGGTGCATCCGCCTCTCCGTCCCGACGACCCCGAGGACCATCACGACGTGTCGAACCCCCAGACCTTCGCCGAGCACGACCGCGACGAGACTCCGTCGCCCCGAGCCGACGATGCTCTGACGACACCGACCGCCGAGGCCGCCTCGCCCGTCTTCCTCACCCGCCGCGAAGCCCGCGAGGCCGAGCGCCGCGCCGCCGCCGCAGCAGCTCCCCGTGCCGTCGCCGCCCCCGAGGCAGCCGTCACCGTGGCCGCGGAGCCCCTGGTCGTCGAGACCGCGGTCCCGACCATCGCGGCCCCCGAGGTCGCCACGGCTCAGGCAATGCCGACCCGCGCCTCCCTGCGGGCCGCCGAGGCCGCCTCGCGTCGCGGCCGCACCGCTCCCCAGCGCACCGCTCCCCAGCGCACCGCCACGGCGTCCCGGCCGGCGGCCGGCCCTCGCCGCGCCCGGTCCGCGAGCCCCACCGCCGCGACCACCGCCTCCGCCCGGTCGACCTCGGCGGCCCGCACGGCTCCCTCCGCGTTCCAGCGCACCTCGAAGCGCGTGACCGTCGTCGGCGCCATGATGTTCGCCGGCGCGATGCTCGTGGCCACCTCGGTGCCCGCCAACGCCTTCTTCGTCGACACCCCCGAGGCCACCGTCGCCAAGAAGAGCGCCGCGGCCGCGCAGAGCTTCGTCGCCGGCGGAGCGACCGACGACGACGTGAGCCGCGACGGCTACTCGGTCACCGAGATGAAGGTCGCCTCCGAGTACGCCTCCACCAGCTCGAGCACGTTCTCGAACGACATGGCCGGCACCGTCCAGTGGCCCTTCCAGACCGGCGTGCCGATCAGCAGCGGCTTCGGCGCCCGTCAGGTCTCGAACTGCAGTTTCTGCTCGACCTTCCACGAGGGCCTCGACTTCGTGCCCGGCGCGGGCTCGCCCATCCAGGCCATCGCCGACGGCACCGTCAGCGTCGTCACGGGCCCGTCGGGCGCCTTCGGCAACCACGTCGAGATCGAGCACGTCATCGACGGCCAGAAGGTCACGTCGACCTACTCGCACATGCAGACCGGCTCGGTCGAGGTGAAGGTGGGCGACACGGTGACCGTCGGGCAGCTCGTCGGCAAGGTCGGCAGCACCGGCAACAGCACCGGCGCGCACCTGCACTTCGAGATCCACCTCGCCGGCGTGCCCGTCGACCCGTACCCGTGGCTCCAGGCCAACACGAACTGACGCACCTCGTGCACGACGAAGCCCCCCGGCCGGTGCCGGGGGGCTTAGTCGTCGGCGGGCGGCGTCAGTCGGTGACGCTCTCCGCCCGCAGCCAGACGGCGGCGTTGGCGGGCAGCGCCGGACCGTCGAGGGCCATCGTCGAGAGCAGCACGTCGGCGACGGGCAGCTCCACCGGCACCTGGCCGGTGTTCGCGAGCACCACGACGTCGCCGCTGCGGAACGCCACCACGTCGTCCGACCAGCCGCTCAGCCACTCGAGACGGCCCGCGCCGAGCTCGTGCTCCGAGCGGAGGGCCAGGGCCGAGCGGTAGAGCTCGAGGGTCGACCCGGGCACCCCGCGCTGCTCGTCGCGCGCGTAGGTGCTCCAGTCGTCGGGCTGCGGCAGCCAGGAGGCGCCGGTCTCGCTGAACCCGAAGGCGGGCGACCCGGACTCCCAGGGCAGCGGCACGCGGCAGCCGTCGCGGCCGTAGCGCTCGCCGTCCGTGCGGAACCACGTCGGGTCCTGACGCGCCTCGTCGGGCAGGTCCACCGCCTCCGGTAGCCCCAGCTCCTCGCCCTGGTAGAGGTACGCGCTCCCGGGGAGGGCGAGCATGACGGCCGTCGCGGCCCGGGCCCGCGCCAGGCCGAGCTCGGGGATCGGCAGGCCGGGGCTGCGCGGCCCGATGCCGTGACCCTGCGGGTTCTCGGCGGTGAGGGCGAGCCGGCTCGCGTGGCGGACGACGTCGTGGTTGCTCAGCACCCAGGTGCTCGGGGCGCCGACGCTCGCGAAGACCTCGATCGACGCGTCGACGACGCGGCGGATCTCGGCGGCCGACCAGCCCGTCTCGAGGTACGCGAAGTTGAACGCCTGGTGCATCTCGTCGGGGCGCACCCAGTTCGCCAGCTTCGAGAGCGGCTCGACCCAGGCCTCGGCGACGAGCACGCGGTCGCCCTCGTACTCGTCGAGCACGCGACGCCACTCGCGCCAGATCTCGTGCACGCCGTCCTGGCCCCAGTAGGGCGGGGTGCGGTCCGCGCCGAGGCCGCCGCCCATGCTGCCCGCGTCGGCGGGCGGGGTGTAGTCGGGCAGGCCCTCGGCCTTCACCAGGCCGTGGGCGACGTCGACCCGGAACCCGTCGACCCCGCGGTCGAGCCAGAAGCGGAGCACGTCGAGGAAGGCGGAGCGCACCCAGGGGTTCGTCCAGTCGAGGTCGGGCTGCGACGAGTCGAAGAGGTGCAGGTACCACTGGCCGGGGCTGCCGTCAGCCTCGGTGACCCGGCTCCACGCCGGGCCGCCGAAGATCGACTCCCAGTTGTTCGGCGGCAGCTCGCCCGCGGCCCCGCGGCCCTCGCGGAACATGTAGCGGGCACGCTCGGGCGACCCGGGCGCCGCCGCCAGGGCCTCCCGGAACCAGACGTGGGCCGACGACGAGTGGTTGGGCACGAGGTCGACGATGAGGCGCAGGCCGAGCTCGGTCGCGCGGGCACGGAGGGCGTCGAAGTCGGCGAGCGTGCCGAAGAGCGGGTCGACGTCGGTGTAGTCGGCGACGTCGTAGCCGGCGTCGGCCTGGGGCGACGTGTAGAAGGGCGACAGCCAGACGGCGTCGACGCCGAGCTCGACGAGCGCGTCGAGCCGGGCCGTGATGCCGGGGAGGTCGCCGACGCCGTCGCCGTCGCCGTCGGCGAAGGAGCGCGGGTAGACCTGGTAGATGACGGCGGTGCGCCACCACTCGAGGTCGTCGGCGGACGTGGCGAGGCCCTCCGTCTCGGGATCGGCGGGTGCCTGGACGTCGGTCTCGGAGGGGGAGTCGAGCGTGTCGCCCGTGGTCTCGGTAGAGGACATGCGCCCACGATACGGCAGGCTCGGAGGCCCCCATCCAGTACCGTTGACCACACCTCACGACCCCGAACGGAGCGCTCCTGGACGCCTCGACCACCCCCGTCGCCGACGCCGTGTTCCCCGACGGCGACGGCTTCCCCCTCGCCCTCGGCACCAACGTGTTCGGCTGGACCGTCGGGGCCCCCACCGCGCTGGAGGTGCTCGACGTCTTCGCGGGCGACGGCGGGCGCGTGATCGACACGGCCGACGTCTACTCGGCCTGGCTGCCCGGCAACTCCGGCGGCGAGTCGGAGGCCATCATCGGCCGCTGGCTGGCGCGCCCCGGCAACCGCGAGAAGGTCGTCATCAGCACCAAGTGCGGCCAGCACCCCGACGCTCCCGGGCTCGGCCGGGCGAGCATCCGCCGGGCGGTCGAGGCGTCGCTGCTCCGGCTGCGCACCGACCACATCGACCTCTACGCGACGCACTTCGACGACGACGAGACCCCCCTGGAGGAGACCGTCGGGGCGCTCAGCGAGCTCGTCGACGAGGGCAAGATCCGCTGGCCCGCCGCCTCGAACTACACCGGCGCCCGCCTGCGCCAGGCGCTCGCCATCGCCGACCGCGACGGGCTCCACCCCTTCGCCGCCGTGCAGGCCGCCTACAATCTCGTCCGCCGCGGCGACTACGAGTCGGACGTCGCCCCGATCGTCGACCACTTCGGCCTGGCCGTCCTGCCGCACTCCTCGCTCGCGAGCGGGTTCCTCACCGGCAAGTACCGCGGCGACGCCGGCCGCGGCGACTCGCCCCGGGGCGGTCGGGCGATGAGCTACGTCACCCCGCAGAACCAGGGCACCGTCGAGGTGCTCGTCGAGATCGCCGAGCGCCAGGGCGTCCAGCCCGGTGCGGTGGCCATCGCCTGGCTCGCCAGTCGCCAGAACGTCATCGGCGCGCTCGCCAGCGCCCGCACGGTGATCCAGCTGGAGGGCCTGCTCGAGTCCGCCGACGTCGAGCTCACGGCCGACGACCTCGCGAGCCTCGAGCTCGTCTCCACCCCGCTCGACTAGCGGGCGGGGCCCAGGGCGACCACGGCCTTCCGGTCGCTGTCCCAGCGGCGCACGGCGGCCAGCCAGGTCGTCGAGGAGTCGCGGGCGGGGTCGCCGCCGGCCCGCGCCTCCTCGAGGGTCGCCGTCTCGCGTGCTGACGCAGCGTCGGCCAGCGCCTCCAGCGCGGTCGCCACCCCGGCCGGCGTGAGCCGTCGGGCCAGGGCGACGTGCGGCGTCCACGCGTCGGGGCGGGTGTGCTCGACGGTCTCGTCGCTGCCTCGGCCGCGCCCGACCAGGTCGTGGACGGCGCGGTGCAGGCCGAGGAGGCGGTCGGTCGGCACGACGGACCGCACCAGGACGAGCCCCCGCCGCCCGGTGCCGAAGACCAGGGGCGAGCCCAGCTCGACGGGCAGCGGCAGGGTCGCGGCCGCGAGCTCGCGGAGCGCGTCGTCGGCCGTGTCGTCGAGCGACGGCCGGGCGAGCAGCGTCACGTGGGGGGCGTTGGTCTCGCCCGTGTGCTCGCCGAGCGAGGGCAGCCCCGCCGCGGAGAGCACGGCCCAGTCGTCGCGCACGGCGGCGTCGGCGGCGGGATCGAGCAGGACCTCGAGGCTGTGCATGACCCGATCCTGGCCTCGACCTCCGACACCCGGACGGTGTCGTCACGGTGTGCACGAGAGCTCCCGCGTTCTGCTAAAGTCGTCAGGTGCCGATCGGCAGCAGCTAGTCTGCGGCCCGGTCTCACGCCCCGATAGCTCAGTGGTAGAGCACTTCCATGGTAAGGAAGGGGTCGTCAGTTCAAACCTGACTCGGGGCTCCAGCTGGTCACGTCCCACCGTGGCGACAGCTTGCGGCGGGGTAGCTCAGTTGGTTAGAGCACACGGCTCATAATCGTGGTGTCGCGGGTTCGAGTCCCGCCCTCGCTACCGCAGGACCTCTCTTGCAGGACCTCTCTTGCAGGACCTCTCTTGCGGTACCTCTCGGGCAGTACCTCTCGGGCCGATCGAGGTCGCCTCTCATCGTCGGGCTCCCCGTCCGTCGACGTCGTCACGTCCGGTCGGCAGCTGTGCAGGCCCCGTCGGGCCCCTGCACAGCAGCACCCCGAGGGGCAAGCCCTCCGCCCGCCCGGGCCGACGCTCGGGGCACCGGGCATACCATGACGCATGCCCGTGAGCATCCGAAGCATCGGAACAGCCCTGCCCCCGACCGTCATCGACCAGCCCCACATCCGCGACGTCTTCCGGTCGCAGCCCGGCCTCGGCAGGCTCGCTCCGCGCCTCATCGGGGCCGTCTTCGACGGTGCCGCCATCCACACCCGGCACACCGTCATCGCCGAGCTCGGCGCCGAGCCCGTGGCCGAGCCGGCCGCCGACGGCCGTCCCGACGGCGACGCCGCGACTCCCACGTTCTACGACCGGGCCGAGGGCCGCATCCTCCGCCCCACGACCGGCGTGCGCAACGACGTGTACGTCGCCGAGAGCCCCGACCTCTTCGCGCGGGCCGCCGAGGAGGCGCTGGCCGGCGCCGCGGGGATCACCGCGGCCGACGTGACCCACGTCGTGACGGTCTCGTGCACCGGCTTCTTCGCGCCCGGGCCCGACTACCTGCTGGTGCGTCGCCTCGGCCTGCCCGCGACGACGCGGCGGCTGCACATCGGCTTCATGGGCTGCTACGGAGCGTTCCCGGCCCTGCGGTCGGCCCGCGACACGTGCCTCGCCGACCCGGACGCCGTCGTCCTCGTCGTCTGTGCCGAGCTCTGCACCCTCCACCTCCGCAGCAGCGACGACCCCGACGCGATCATCGCCTCCTCCGTCTTCGCCGACGGCGCGGCGGCCGCGGTCGTGACGGCGCGCCCGGCTCCGGCCGGCGAGACGGTGCTCGACCTCGACGTGCTCGAGACGGTGCTGACCCCGGTGGGGGAGGACGACATGGCCTGGAGCATCGGCGACCAGGGCTTCGACATGGTGCTCAGCAGCTACGTGCCGCACATCGTCGAGGAGAACATCGACGACGCCCTCGTGCCGCTGCTCGCCGCGGAGGGCGTCGGCGTCGGCGACGTGACGCGCTGGGCGGTGCACCCGGGCGGGCGGAGCATCCTCGACCGCGTGCAGCAGCGGCTCGGCCTCAGCGACCCGCAGATGGCGCCGTCGCGCGAGGTGCTGCGCACGCGGGGCAACATGTCGAGCGCGACCGTGCTCTTCATCCTGCGCGAGCACCTGCTGCCCGACGCCGTGCCCGACGCCGGCGCCGCCGACGTCGCGCCTGTCCGGGAGCGCGTCTGCGCCATGGCCTTCGGCCCCGGCCTCACCGTCGAGACGAGCCTGCTCACGCGCCGGGTCGCGGCGTGACGTCGCTCCTGCCCGACCTGCGCGGGCGGGCGGAGCACCTCGCCGAGCTGATGGACGACCCCGACTGCGACCCCGCGGCCCTGCGGCGCACCTACGCGGTCTTCCCGTTCGTCAACGGGCTCGTGGCCGGCTGGCGGCGGGCCTGGACGGAGCGCCTCCGGCCCCTCGTGGCCTCGGCCGACGCCCCGACCACCCTGCTCGACCTCGGCTCGGGCGGCGGTGACCTCGCGAGGGCGCTGGCGCGGTGGGCCGAGCGTGACGGGCTCGCGCTGCACGTCACGGCGGTCGACCCCGACGAGCGGGCCCACGAGTTCGCGTCGGCCCGGCCCCGACGCAGGGTCGACTACCGGCGGGCCTCGAGCGCCGACCTGGTGGCGTCGGGCGAGACCTTCGACGTCGTCGTGTCGAACCACGTGCTGCACCACCTCGACGACGCCGCACGCACGGCCGTCCTCTCCGACAGCGAGCGGCTGGCCCGCCGGCTCGCCCTGCACAGCGACATCCGGCGCTCGCGGGCGGCCTACGCCGCCTACGCGCTCGGCACGCTGCCGCTGGCGGGGTCGTCGTTCGTCCGGGTCGACGGCCTCCGCTCGATCCGCCGCAGCTGGCGCGTCGACGAGCTCCGCGCCGTGGCGCCGCCGCGCTGGCGCGTGCTGGCCCGGCCGCCGATGCGGGTCTGGCTGACCTGGGAGCCGCTCCGCGCCTCCTCGGCGCCGGGGGGAGTCGCGGGTCGGGCGGCCGCGGAGGTCGCCTCGTGATCACGCACGACGTCGTGGTCGTCGGCGGCGGGCCCGTCGGGGTGCACGCCGCGGCCCTCTTCGCGCACCGCGGCCTCGACGTCGCCGTCTGGGAGCGCCGCACCGACGAGCCGCAGCTCTCGCGGGCGATCGGCGTCCACCCGCCGTCGCTCGACGCCCTGGCCGCGGTGGACGCCGCCGATGAGCTGGTGGAGTCGGCCGTGCGGATCCGCCGCGGCGTCGCGCGGAGCGCCGGCCGCACGCTCGGCACCGTCGACTTCGACCGCCGCCCGGGCGCGCGCTGGCCCTTCGTCGCCGCCGTGCCCCAGCACCGCACCGAGGCCGTGCTGCGCGCTCGCCTCGAGGCGCTGGCCCCCGGGGCGCTGCGCCGTGGCGTGAGCCTCACCGGCCTCGTCGAGGAGGGCGAACGGGTCGTGCTGACCGGCGAGGGCCCCTCGGGGCCGGTCGAGCTCGCCGCGCGCTTCGTCGTCGCCGCGGACGGCTCGCGGAGCGGCGTCCGTGACCTGCTCCACGTCGACGCGCCCGTCCGCCGCTACCGCGACCGCTTCGTGATGGGCGACTTCGCCGACGAGACCGGCGACGGTGCCGACGCCGTCGTGAACGTCGAGGGCGACGGCGTCGTCGAGTCGTTCCCGCTGCCGGGCGGCGTGCGCCGCTTCGTGGTGTCGCTGCCCGAGGGCGTGCCCGCCGACCCCGACGTCGACGAGGTCGCCGGCCTGGTCCGGCGCCGCACCGGCCTCTGCGTCGACGCTGCCACGTCGACCATGCTCAGCGCGTTCTCGGTGCAGCGGCGGCTGGCCGCGCGCACCGCGGTCGGGCGCGTCCTGCTGATCGGCGACGCCGCCCACGAGATCAGCCCCATCGGCGGGCAGGGCATGAACCTCGGCTGGCTCGACGCCGTGGCCTGGGCCCCCGTGCTCTCGCGGGCGCTCCGGACCGCGGGCGGTCGTCGACACGACCCGGGCGCGTTCGCCGCCGTCGAGGCGTCCCGGCGCCGGGCCGCCCTCCGGGCCGCCCGCCAGGCCGAGCTCAACATGGCGCTCGGCCGACCGGCGGGCCCCGCCGCCCTGGCCGTGCGCCGCGCGGGCCTGACGGTCGCCCTCCGGTCGCCGGCCTCGCGCCTCCTCGCCGACACCTACGCGATGCGCTTCGCCTGATCGGTCACGGCCGGCGCGTCCGCGGCAGTGGCCGTGGCAGTGGCCGTGGCCGTGGTCGTGGTCGCCGGGGCCGGGGCCGGGGCCGGGGCCGGGGCCGGGGCCGGGGCCGCCGCGCGGCTCAGGCGACGATCGCTGCGCCGCTCAGGGCCAGCTGCCCGACGAGCACGAGGGCGGCCACGATGATCAGCCGGAAGAGCAGGCGGGTGTCGCCGCCCCGCACGACGACGACCGTGCCCGCGGCGGCGATGCCGAGCACGACGACGAAGCCGAGCACGGCCACGACGGGGCCGGCGGCCGTGGCCCCGCTGCCGAGCTGGCCCGCGAGCGTGAGGCAGGCCGCGACCGCGAGGGCGGCGAAGGCGACCACCCCGGCGGGCAGGCGGCCGAGGCGGTGCGGCAGGCCGGCCACGCCGGTGGCCGCGTCGTCGCCGAGGTCGGGCAGCACGTTGGTGAAGTGGATGGCGACGCCGAAGACGGCCCCGACCCCGAGGGCCCAGGCCGCGGGAGGCGCGGGAGGCGTGAGCGCGAGGGTCACCACCGCGGGCAGCAGCCCGAAGCTCACCACGAACGGGACGACGGAGGCGACGGTGCGCTTCAGCCCCAGGTTGTAGGCCCAGCCGGAGGCGACGAGCACGAGGTGGGCGAGCCCCGCGGGCACCGAGAGGAGGAACGGGGCGGCGACGCCGACGACGAGGGACGCGACCGCGGCCGCGCCCACCACGCCGGGGGACACCTGGCCCAGGGCGACGGGCTTGTCGGCCCGGCCGACGCTGCGGTCACGGTCCAGGTCGACGAGGTCGTTCGAGAGCCCGATCGAGACCTGGCCCGCCAGCACGGCGACGGTGACCACGACGAGGGGGCCCGCCTCGAGCGAGACGGCCAGGCCGAGCACGAGGCTGAGGAGCGTGACGGTCACCGTGGGGCCGGGGTGGGTGCTGCGCACCAGCGCGGAGACTGTCGACATCGGACCCAGCCTGGCAGAGGTCGGGCCGGTCGGCCCGACGGGAGGAGCCGGGAGGACCCAGCGTGCGGAACGAGGTGACCCCGGGCCCCACGGGCCCGGGGGCACCCGACGGGGATCAGGCCCCGCGACCGGTCTTCTGCTGGAGGCGGTCGATGTTCTCGCTGGCCTCGGCCTTGGTCATGTCGGCCGGGAGCTCCTCGCCGGCCTCGCGGGCCAGCGTGTCGAGGTAGCTCGCCTGCGGGCCGGTGATCGGCTCGTCGCCGGTCACCCACTGCTCAGGGTCCTTCGAGGCGGTGTTGGAGGAGTCGGGGCGGTCGCCACCCAGGGTGGCGCCGGCGGGCGGGGTGCCCTGCGACTGGTCGGAGCCCTCGGCGGGGCCGGAGGCAGCGTTCTCGTCGGCCTCGGGGGCCGCGGGATCGACGGGCGTGATGTCGGGATCGATGTTGGCGTCGCTCATGGGGAGAACGTACGCCGCCCCTCCGACAAAGGCCTCCGCCCTCCCTGGACGGAAGGCCTCCCCCCGTCCCCGACGTCGCCCCTGGCTAGACTCGACGGGTGCCAGTGAACCCCGAGCTCCGAGGGCGGGTCTTCCCGTCCGCTCCGCCGTACCTCGTCGGCCGCGAGAAGGTGCGCGAGTTCGCGCGCGCCACCGCGTCCACGAGCCCGCTCTCGCTCGACGTCGAGGCGGCCCGCGCCGCCGGGCACGCCGACCTCGTGGCCCCGCCGACCTTCCCCGTCGTCGTGCAGGAGGCCACGCTCGCGCAGCTGCTGGCCGAGCCGGGCGCCGGCATCGACTTCTCCCGCGTGGTGCACGGCGAGCAGCGCTTCAGCTACTCGCGTCCGGTCGTCGCCGGTGACGAGCTCACGGCCACCCTCACGGTGACCGGCGTGAAGACCCTCGGCGGCAACGCGATGGTCACGGCCTCCTCCGAGATGGTCGACCAGACGGGCGCGCACGTCGTGACCGCCGTCTCCACCCTCGTCGTGCGCGGGGACGACGCGTGAGCGCCCTCGAGGTCGGCCTCGTGGTCGCCGAGAAGTCCTACGCGGTCTCCCGCGACTCCCTCGTCCGCTACGCCGGCGCCTCCGGCGACTTCAACCCCATCCACTACCGCGACGACGTCGCGGAGTCGGTCGGCCTGCCGGGCGTGCTCGCCCACGGCATGCTGACGATGGGCACCGCCGTCCAGCCCGTCGTGGAGTGGCTCGACGGCGCGGGCGACGACGCCGGCGTGCTGGGCTGGGTCAGCGACTACCAGGTGCGCTTCACGCGACCCGTCGTCGTCGACCCCGCCCACGGGGCCGAGATCACCGTCACGGCCACGGTCGGCGCGCTGGACGCCGAGGCCGGCACCGCGCGCATCGACCTCCGGGTGTCGGCCGCGGGCCAGACCGTGCTCGGCAAGGCGCAGGTCGTGGTGACGCTGGCGTGACCGCCCTCGCCGACCTGACCACGATGCGCGTCGGCGGCGAGCCGACGCGGCTCGTCGAGGCCGCCACGACCGACGAGCTCGTCGAGCTCGCCCGGGAGGTCACGGCCGACGGCGACGACTGGTTCGTGCTCGGCGGCGGCTCGAACACCCTGGCCGCCGACGAGGGCTTCGACGGCACCGTGCTCCGGGTCGCCACCCGGGGCGTCGAGCGCCTCGACGACGTCGACGGCCGCGTGCACCTCCGCGTCGCGGCCGGCGAGCCGTGGGAGGACCTCGTCGCCCACACCGTCGACCAGGGGTGGTCGGGCTTCGAGGCCCTCAGCGGCATCCCGGGCTCGACGGGCGCCTCGCCGATCCAGAACATCGGGGCCTACGGCCAGGAGGTCGCCCAGACGCTCGTCTCGGTCGACTTCCTCGACGCCGAGACGGGCGAGTTCGTCCGCGTCCCCGCCGCGAACTTGGGGCTCGGCTACCGCACGAGCGTGTTCAAGCGCGGCCGACGCGGCGTCGTGACCGCGGTCGAGTTCGCCCTCGTCGACGACGGCGGCACGAGCGCCCAGGTCTCGTACCCGCAGCTGGCGACCGCGCTCGGCGTGGGGCTGGGCGACCGGGTGCCGGTCGCCGACGTGCGGGCGAGCGTGCTGGCCCTCCGCGCCTCCAAGGGCATGGTGCTCGACCCCGCCGACGCCGACGCGACCTCGTGCGGGTCGTTCTTCACGAACCCGATCGTGCCCCGTCAGGTCGCCTCGGCACTGCCGTCGGCCGCGCCCCGCTGGCCCGTCGACCCGGAGCCGGAGGCGCGGGTCGTCCCCCTGGGTGACGCGCCCGCACCGCCGCCCCCTCCGTCGTCGGGCCTGGTGAAGCTCAGCGCCGCCTGGCTGATCGAGCAGGCCGGGATCGGCCGGGGGTTCCGGCTGCCGGGCTCCGGCGCGGCGATCTCGTCGAAGCACACGCTCGCCCTGACGAACCGGGGGAGCGCCACCGCGGCGGACGTCGCCGAGCTGGCGCGCTTCGTGCAGCAGCGCGTCTCGGCCGAGTTCGGGGTCGTGCTGCACCCCGAGCCCGTGCTGCTCGGCCTCTCGCTCTAGGACGCCCCGGCCCCGAGCCGCCCCGCCCGGAGCAGCCCAGCTCGGAGCAGCCCGATCCGGAGCCGGCCAGCCCGGCCGGCCGGCCCCGACCCGCCTAGGAGAACAGGCGCTGGAGGCGCTGGACGCCCTCGAGGAGCTGGTCGTCGCCGAGGGCGTACGACAGGCGGAGGTAGCCGCTCGGGCCGAAGGCCTCGCCGGGCACCGTGGCCACGTCAGCGTGCTCGAGGATGAGGTCGGCGAGCTCGAGCGACGTCGTCGGGGTGCTGCCGGCCCACTCGCGGCCGAGGAGGCCCCGCACGTCGGGGTAGACGTAGAAGGCGCCCTGCGGCGTCGGGGTGACGATGCCGTCGACGGCGTTCAGCTCGCGGACGATGACGGCCCGGCGGGCGTCGAAGGCGAGGCGCATGGCCTCGACGTCGTCCTGCGGGCCCGTCAGGGCCGCGAGGGCAGCGCGCTGGGAGACGTTGGAGACGTTGGAGGTCAGGTGCGACTGGAGGTTCGACGCTCCGGCGATCACGTCGGCGGGCCCGACCATCCAGCCCACCCGCCAGCCGGTCATGGCGTAGGTCTTCGCGACGCCGTTGACGAGGATCGCCTGGTCGGCGACCTCGGGCACGGCGGCGGTGATCGAGACGGCCTCGACGCCGTCGTAGGTGAGGTCCTGGTAGATCTCGTCGCTGATGACCCAGACGCCGGCCTCGACGGCCCAGCGGCCGATGGCGGCCACCTCCTCGGGCGTGTACACCGACCCGGTGGGGTTGGAGGGGGAGCAGAACAGCAGGACCTTCGTCCGGCTCGTCCGGGCGGCCTCGAGCTGGTCGACCGTGACCTTGTACTGCTGGTCGGCGCCCGCGAAGACCTCGACGGTGACGCCGCCCGCGAGCTTCACGGCCTCGGGGTACGTCGTCCAGTACGGCGAGGGGAGGAGGACCTCGTCGCCCTCGTCGAGGAGCGCGGCGAAGGCCTGGTAGACGGCCTGCTTGCCGCCGTTGGTGACGACGACCTGGCTCGCCGTGACGGCCGTGCCGCTGTCGCGGAGGGTCTTCTCGACGATCGCTTCGCGCAGCTCGGGGAGGCCCGCCCCGGCGGTGTAGCGGTGGTTGCGCGGGTCGCGGGCAGCCGCGACCGCCGCCTCGACGATGTGGTCGGGGGTCGGGAAGTTGGGCTCGCCCGGGCCGTAGCTGATGATCGGCCGACCCTCGGCCAGCAGGGCCTTGGCCTTGGCGTCGACCGCGAGGGTCGCGGACGGGGCGATGGAGGCGATGCGGGACGAGAGGCGGCGCGCTGGCGTGGTCACGGGGGCCAGCCTAGCTGCGGCGGCCCCGGAGGAGGCAGGGCCTCCGCCCGTCGGCTTTGCACCGGGGTCGGCGTTCGCCTACACTTGCCGAGGCGCCGACGAGCGCGGAGTTCCTGCGCGCCTCACGGTGTCGCCGGGCCCTGATCGTCAGCCCGAAGGGCGGTGGCTCAATTGGTAGAGCAGCGGTCTCCAAAACCGCAGGTTGCAGGTTCGAGTCCTGTCCGCCCTGCAGCCCGGCCGGGTCGTCGCGACCGACACTAGTCAGAGCGGCGGCCCGGGACACCGGACGACCGTCCGGTCCCCGGACGACTGTCCGTCCATCGGACACCAGGCCCCGCGGGCCGAGCTCGGAAGGTACCCAGACAGTGGCGAGAAAAGACCTCGACGTCCCCAGTGAGGACGTCGTCGAGAAGGCGAAGAACGACGTCGCCGTCCGGCGCAGCCCCTTCGCGCGCATCGCGCTGTTCATCCGTCAGGTGATCGGTGAGCTGAAGAAGGTCGTCACCCCGACCCGTAAAGAACTCCTGAGCTACACGGGCGTCGTGCTCGTCTTCGTCGTCATCATGATGGCCCTGGTCACCGGCCTGGACTCCCTCTTCGGCCTCGCCGTCGGGTACGTCTTCGGCAACGGCCCGACCGGCAGCTGACACGACACCGCGCGGTCCTCTCGACCGCGCCACGCGGCCGCCGCGGCGGTCGCCGGCCCGACACCCCACGAACGGAAGAAGAACCCTTGCCTGAGAACGAGCGCGACGACATCGACCTGGCCCCCGCCGCCGAGCAGTCCTCGGAGGTCGGCGAGACCCAGGAGGGCGACGTCCTCGACGTCGACACCGACGGCGACGCGGGATCGGCGGAGGAGAGCGCTATCTCGATCGTCGACGAGGGCGACGAGGGCACCGACGACTCGGGCGACCTCGACGAGCTGCTCGACACCCTGGCCGAGGCGTCCGACCCCGAGGCCGACGCCGTCGTCGACGACGCGCTCGACATCGACGACGCCGCCGAGGCGGAGGCCGCCGTCGAGGCGACCGACGACGAGGCCGACACCGAGGCGGAGGAGCTGGCCGCCGAGGGCGACGCGAGCGGGGCGAACGCCGTCATCGCCGAGGCCGAGCAGTCCGTCCAGGACGCCGACGCCGAGGCCGCCTTCGACGACGTGGCCGTCGACGTCGAGTCGGAGGACGTCGACGACGAGGCCGAGGTCGACCCGTACGAGGCGTTCCGCTACGACCTGCGCGGCAAGCCCGGCAAGTGGTACGTCATCCACAGCTACGCGGGCTTCGAGCGCCGCGTGAAGCAGAACATCGAGAACCGCATGGTCTCCATGACCATGGAGGACTACATCTACCAGGTCGAGGTCCCGATGGAGGACGTCGTCGAGATCAAGAACGGGCAGCGCAAGCTGGTCACCCGCGTGCGGATCCCCGGCTACGTGCTCGTCCGCATGGACCTCAACGAGGACTCCTGGTCGGTCGTCCGCCACACCCCCGGCGTCACCGGCTTCGTGGGCAACGCCCACAACCCGACGCCCCTCCGCTTCGAGGAGGCCTTCAACATGCTGAAGAGCCTCGTCCAGGTGCAGGAGGCGGCCCCGGCCACCAAGGGCGGCGCCAAGGGCGGCAAGCAGACCCAGCGCGTCATCCCCGCCGAGGTCGACTTCGAGATCGGCGAGACGATCACGATCAAGGAGGGCTCGTTCGCGGGCCTCCCCGGCACGATCAACGAGATCAAGCCCGAGAGCGGCAAGCTCACCGTGCTCGTCTCGCTCTTCGAGCGCGAGACCCCGGTCGAGCTCAGCTTCGACCAGGTCACCAAGCTCTAGCACCGCGTCGCCCGTCGGGGGTGTGATCCACGCCCTCGTCCAGTACGCTGTGTCGAGTGCCGGCCTCGTCCGCACCTCCCCCCAGTCTTGACACCTCACCGGAGTCCGTCCCCACGGGCCACCGGGAGAGCCAGCGGCAGCCGCCGTCGGCTCGAACCCCAGAAGAAGGAAAAGAACAATGGCACCGAAAAAGAAGGTCACGGGTCTGATCAAGCTTCAGATCAACGCCGGCGCCGCGAACCCCGCCCCGCCCATCGGCCCGGCCCTGGGTCAGCACGGCGTGAACATCATGGAGTTCTGCAAGGCATACAACGCCGCGACCGAGTCGCAGCGCGGCAACGTCGTGCCGGTCGAGATCACGGTCTACGAAGACCGCTCGTTCACGTTCGTCCTGAAGACCCCGCCCGCCGCCGAGCTCATCAAGAAGGCCGCCGGCGTCGCCAAGGGCTCCTCGACCCCGCACACCGCCAAGGTCGGCACGCTGACCATGGAGCAGGTCCGCGAGATCGCCACGACGAAGCAGGCCGACCTCAACGCCAACGACATCGACGCCGCGGCGAAGATCATCGCCGGCACCGCCCGCTCCATGGGCATCACGGTCGACGCCTAAGCAGAACCCCTCCGTGCAGGCGACCCGCCTGCACGACCCAGACACCAGTGGGAGAGCCGGCCAGGCTCGCTACCACGTCCCCAGTACGAAGAGGTCCAACATGGCTCAGAAGTCCAAGGCGTACCGCGCCGCTGCCGAGAAGATCGAGGCAGGCAAGTTCTACAGCACCAGCGAGGCCGTCGCCGTCGCCCGCGAGACCGGCTCGAAGAAGTTCGACTCGACCGTCGAGGTCGCGCTCAAGCTCGGCGTCGACCCCCGCAAGGCGGACCAGATGGTGCGCGGCACCGTCATCCTCCCGCACGGCACGGGCAAGACCGCCCGCGTCATCGTCTTCGCGACGGGTGCCGCCGCTGAGGCCGCCATCGCGGCCGGTGCCGACGAGGTCGGCGGCGACGAGCTCATCGAGAAGGTCGCCGGCGGCTACACGTCGTTCGACTCGGCCGTCTCGACCCCTGAGCTCATGGGCAAGGTCGGCCGTCTCGGAAAGGTGCTCGGCCCCCGCGGCCTCATGCCCAACCCGAAGACCGGCACCGTGACCCCCAACGTCGCGCAGGCCGTCAACGACATCAAGGGCGGAAAGATCGAGTTCCGTGTCGACAAGCACAGCAACGTGCACTTCGTCATCGGCAAGGCCGGCTTCTCGGAAGAGCAGCTGAACACCAACCTCGACGCCGCCCTCGAAGAGGTCGTCCGTCTGAAGCCGTCCTCCTCCAAGGGCCGCTACATCACCAAGGGCACGCTGTCGACGACCTTCGGTCCCGGCATCCCCCTCGACATCAACGTCTTCTAGGTCTCACCGACCCAGAGCGCAGAGTCGCCCGAAGGCCGTCCCACTCTCGAGTGGGGCGGCCTTCGTCGTGCCTGTCGACGTGTGCCGGGGCGTCCCTGGTCAGGGCAGGAGGCGCGGGTGCGGCACCATGGGCAGATGACCGTCATCGTCCGCCCCGCCACGCCCGCCGACTCCGCCCTGCTCGCCGAGGTGGCGGCGGTGACCTTCCCCCTGGCCTGCCCGCCCGGTTCGTCGCTGACGGACATCGCGCGCGTCGTGACGACCGTGCTGTCGGAGCAGGCGTTCTCCGGGTACCTGGCCGACGAGTCGCGCATCGTCCTCCTCGCTGTCGACACGACGAAGTCGGGTGCTCTGGGCTACAGCATGCTGGTCACCGGCGATCCGGTCGACCCTGACGTCGTCGCCGCCGTGGCGTCCCGGCCGACGGTGGAGCTGAGCAAGTTCTACGTCATGCCCCAGGGGCACGGGACGGGCGCGGCGTCGACCCTGATGGCCGCGACCATCGACGCGGCCGGCGCGACGGGCGCCTCCTCGGTGTGGCTCGGCGTCAACCAGCAGAACGACCGCGCACTGCGCTTCTACGCCAAGCACGGCCTGGAGCGCGTCGGCACCCGCACCTTCGCCCTCGGCGACGACCCGCAGGCCGACTTCGTGCTCGAGCGTCGCCTCTAGGCCCCCGCGCACCAGCCCCCGCCCGACGGGACGTCACTCGTCGGCGACGCGGAGGACGAGCTTGCCGCGCGTGTGGCAGCGCTCCAGCCGGGTGTGGGCGTCGGCCGCCTCGTCGAGGTCGTAGACGTCGTCGACCCAGACGCGCAGGTCGCCCGAGTCGAGCAGCCGGGCGATCACCGAGAGCGTGGCGGCGTCGGGGCTCACGGCGAAGCCGGTGGTGCGGACGCCGGCGGCCTCGGCCGCGACCGACGCGCCGGCGTAGGAGGCGGTGGGCGCGTGCACGACGACGCCGCCGGGCCGCAGCACGCGCAGGCTGGCCTCGGCCACCGCGACGTCGTCCACGAGGGTGACCACGACGTCGACGTCGCGCACCGTCCGCTCGAGGTCGACGGCGTCGTAGTCGACGACCTCGGCGGCCCCGAGCTCACGGAGCCAGCCCGCGTTCCGCTGTGACCCGGTCGCGACGACGTGCGCGCCGAAGTAGGCGGCGATCTGCACGGCGAAGTGCCCCACGCCCCCGGCCCCCGCGTGCACGAGGATGCGCTGGCCCTCGTGGGCCTTGGCGACGTCGACCACCATGCCCCAGGCGGTGAGGGCGGCCAGCGGCACGCCCGCGGCCTCGACGTGCGACAGGGCGGCGGGCTTCCGCGCGACGGACGACGACGGCACGCTGACGTACTCGGCGTAGCTGCCGCCCGCGCGGGGGAAGGGCGCCATGCCGTAGACGGCGTCGCCCACGTGGAGCGCGTGCGCCGCGTAGGGCACCTCCACGACGACGCCGCTGAAGTCGTGCCCGAGCACGGCCGGGAACACCGGGACGCCGGCGCTGTCGCCCAGGCCGGCCCGCGCCTCCGCGTCCACCCGGTTGACCCCTGCGGCGAGCACCCGCACCAGCACCTCCGAGCCGACCCGCGTCGGCACGGGCACCTCCGCCGCGACGAGCTGCTCGGGCCCGCCCGTCCGCTCGATGACCATGGCCCGCATCGTCGTGTGCGTCATCGCACCCTCCCTGTCGTCGCGGAGCGCTCGGTGACGAGCAGGCTCCCTGCACGACCCATCAGACAGGGCGGATGGGTCGGTCGTGTTTCGGCCGCGTCACGGGGGCGGAAATCCTCGCCGCGGTCGCGGGGGAGGGCAGCGGGTCAGGGCGAGCGGGTCAGCGCGAGCGGGTCAGGGCAGCCAGTCAGCGCAGCGGGTCGTAGGGCGGCGGCTCGTAGGCCCGCACGCCCGGGGCGAACGGGTCGACCGGAGCCTGGCGCGCCAGGGTGTCGAGCACGGTGTCGGCGAGGCCGACGAGGCGGTGGATCTCGTCGTCGTCGCGGTCGACCCACCGGCACATCGGCACGGCGTCGAGCGGCACGAAGTCGACGTGCTGCTCCCAGACGACGAGCGTGCGCTCGGCCCCGAGCACGTACTGCTGCCAGAACACCTGACGGAGGTACGAGCGGGGGATGCTCGTCCACGCCTTCTTCGTCGTCTTGATCTCGCAGAGCTCCACCGCGCCGTCGGCCCGGACGGCCACGCCGTCGGGGGTGGCGAGGTGCCGCGGCCGGTCGGCGGCGTGGAAGAGCTTCGAGCTCGGCGCGATGCGGTGCTCCGCGAGCACCCAGCGCGCGATCTCGGGCTCGCGGGCCCGGCCGTGGTCGGTGTAGGCGTTGCCGCCGAAGCCGTTGCCGTAGAGCTTGTCGAGCACCACGGCCTGCACGGCCCGGGGGCTCGAGAGCCGCGCGACGTCGGTCGCGGTGATGCCGCGGCTCCGGGCCCGGAGCCACGCGATCCGGTCGCTCGAGTCGGCGAGCACGCGCTGCTCGTGGGCGGGCCGTGCCGGAGGCGCGGGCGGGGTCGGTTCGTCGTCCCACAGGGAGAGCATGGGCTGGACGATCGACATGCCTCCATGCTCTCACCGGAGAGGCGGCGGGTGCGACACCGCGCCTCCTCGTGTCTCGACGTCGTGCGACGCCGGCGAGGTGACCGGCCTAGACCGCGGCGGCCAGCTCGTCGATGGCGGCGGGGGAGAGGGCGTGGTGGATGGCGAGCATGCTCGCCCCGATGATCGCGGCGCGGTCGCCGGCCCGCGACTGCACGATGCTGAGGTGCTCGGTGGCGAGGGGCATCGAGCGCGAGTAGACGACCTCACGGACCCCGGCGATGAGGTGCTCGCCGGCCTGGGCCATGGAGCCGCCGATGGCGATCACCGACGGGTTGATGAGGTTCACGCACGCCGTCAGCACCTCGCCGAGGTCGCGCCCGGCCTGGCGGACGGCCATGATCGCGTCGAGGTCGCCGGCGCGCACGAGGTCGATGACCTCCTTGCCGCCCGGCACGTCACGGCCGGTGCGGCGCAGCGAGGCGGCGATGGCGGGACCGGAGGCGACGGCCTCGAGGCAGCCGACGTTGCCGCAGTGGCAGGGGATGCCCGCGCCGCGGGGGATCTGCACGTGGCCGATGTCGCCGGCGATGCCCTGGGCGCCCCGCTGCAGGCGCCCGCTCGAGATGATGCCCGAGCCGATGCCCGTGGCGACCTTGACGAAGAGGAAGTGATCGGTGCCGGCGAAGGCGTGGCTCCGCTCGCCGAGGGCCATGATGTTGACGTCGTTGTCGACGAGCACGGGCACGTCGAGGTGACGCCGCACCCAGCCGGGCACGTCGAACCCGTCCCAGCCGGGCATGATCGGCGGGTTGACCGGGCGACCGGTGCTGAACTGCACGGGGCCGGGCAGGCCGATGCCGACGCCGATCAGGTCGGCGCGGCTGCGGCCGAGGTCGTCGAGGAGGGCGTCCGCCTCGGCGACCATCGTCGTGAGCACGGCCTCCGGCCCGTCGGCGATGGCCAGCTCGACGTGGCGGCTGAGCAGCACCTCGCCCATCAGGTCGGTGAGGGCGGTCGTGAGGTGGCCGGCGCCGAAGTCGGCGCCCAGCACGACGCGGGCCGACGGGATCATCGCGACGCGCGAGGGCGGGCGACCGCCGGTCGAGACGGCGTCGGCGAAGGGGCCGACGAGACCCAGGGCGCTCAGCGCGTCGAGGCGGAGACCGATCGTCGAGCGGGCGAGACCCGTCATCGCCGCGAGCTCGGCCCGGGTGCGCGGCCTGCCGTCGCGCAGCAGCTGGAAGAGCTCGCTGGCTCCCGTGCTGCCGAGGGCGGACGGCCGCGTCGTGTCGGACATGAAGGCAGTAAAGCACAGGCCCCGACGACGCTCGAGACAAGGGTGGCGATCATTCGTCGACTTTTGCTTGCGCTCCGACAGAAGTGGTCCTATCGTCGGTCTCGATCAGCGGTGATCGACCCCCGTCGGGGGGTGGACCACCCGCATCCACCTACTCGAAGAGGAGTCTCCCAGGTGACATCACCGATCTCGGTCCAGCTCTACACGGTGAGGGACGCCATCACGGCCGACCTGCCCGGCACCCTCCGCCGCCTCGCCGACATCGGCTTCACGCAGGTCGAGCCCTGGGGCTTCGTCGAGCGCGTCGACGAGTACGCCGAGGCGCTGCCGGCGGCCGGGCTCACCGCGCCGAGCGCCCACGCCAAGCTCGTCGGCCAGGACCTCGAGCCCATCTTCGCGGCGGCCGTCCGCCTCGGCGTCTCCACGGTCATCGACCCCCACGTCGACGAGACCCGCTGGATCACCCGCGAGGACGTCGAGTCGGTCGCCGCCGACCTGGGGCGCATCGCCGAGCAGGCCGCCGAGCACGGGCTCACGGTCGGCTACCACAACCACGCCTTCGAGCTGGAGAACACCATCGACGGCACCCCCGCCCTCGAGGTCTTCGCCGCCGCCCTGCCCCCGACCGTCGTGCTCGAGATCGACACCTACTGGGTCGAGGTCGGCGGCGTCGGCGCGGCCGAGCTCCTCGCCCGCCTCGGCGACCAGGTCCAGTTCCTCCACGTGAAGGACGGCCCCCTGACGAAGGACGACTCCGAGCAGGTCGCCGTCGGCCGCGGCAGCATGCCCGTCCGCGACATCCTGCGCGCGGCGCCCCAGGCCCTCGCCGTCGTCGAGCTCGACGACCACGCGGGCGACGTCTTCACCGCCCTCGCCGACAGCTTCGAGTACCTCCAGGGAGTCCGCGCATGACCGACACCACCACGGCCGACCGGGCCACCGCCTCCTCGTCCGGAGCCCCGCGCACGGGGCCGGTCGGCGTCGGCGTCGTCGGCGCCGGCGTGATCAGCGACCAGTACCTCGGCAACCTCACGCAGTTCCCCGACCTCCGGGTGCTGTTCATCGCCGACATCGACGAGGAGCGCGCCGCGGCCCAGGCCGAGAAGTGGGGCGTGCCCGGCAGCGGCTCGGTCGCCGAGCTGCTCGCCCACGACGACGTCGAGATCGTCGTCAACCTGACCATCCCGGCCGCCCACGTCGAGGTCGCCCTCGCCGCCGTCGCCGCCGGCAAGCACGTCTGGGGCGAGAAGCCCTACGCGCTCGACCGCGAGAGCGGGCAGCGACTGCTCGAGGCCGCGCAGGAGGCGGGGGTCCGGGTGGCCGTCGCCCCCGACACCTTCCTCGGCGCCGGCCTGCAGACGGCGCTCCGCGTCGTGCGCCAGGGCGACATCGGCGCCCCGCTGACCGGCCTCGCGCTCTTCCAGGTGCCCGGCCCCGAGTCGTGGCACCCGAGCCCGGAGTTCCTCTTCGCGCACGGCGCCGGCCCGATGTTCGACGTCGGCCCGTACTACCTCACGACCCTCGTGCAGGTCTTCGGCCCCGTGGCGAAGGTCACCGCGACGTCGTCGAAGGCCCGCGAGACCCGCGTGATCGGCTCGGGCCCGAAGGCCGGCACGGAGTTCCCGGTGGAGGTGCCGACGCACGTCAGCGCCCTGCTCCAGTTCGAGAGCGGCGCCAGCGCGCAGGCGGTCTTCAGCTTCGACTCGAAGCTGGCCCGCGCCGGCTTCGTCGAGATCGCCGGCACGGAGGGCACCGCGGTGTTCCCCGACCCGAACATGTTCGACGGCGACACGCTGGTGCACACGGGCGGCGACGAGCCGACCGTCGTGCCGGCGTCGGGGTCGACCTTCACCCGGGGCACCGGCGTCGCCGAGCTCGCCCAGGCCATCCGCGGCGGCCGTCGCGAGCGGGTGCCCGGCGAGCTCGCCTTCCACGTGCTCGACGTCATGGTCTCGCTCGCCGAGTCGGCGGAGCGCGACGAGAGCGTCGTCGTGGCGTCGTCGCTCGAGCCGACGCCCGAGCTGCCCGAGGACTGGGACCCGTCGGTCGCCACACTCAGCTAGTCGTCGACGGGCCGGCGTCGACGACGAGGCCGGCCCGCCGCGGGGGCGCCCCCCCCCCCCCCTCACCAGCCCACCACCGAGACAGCACCACCGCAGCACAGCACCACCGCAGCACCCCGAACACCGCACTTCCCCCACTCGATGAAGAGACCTCTCGAAGATGAGACACCAGGAGAAGACATGAACACGAAGAAGTTCCGCTGGGTCGCCGCCCTCGCCGTCGGCGTCGTGGCAGCCGGATCGATGACCGCCTGCTCCGCCGACGGCGGCAGCGACGGCGGCGACAAGACCATCACCTACTGGGCCAGCAACCAGGCACCGACCGTCGAGCGCGACGCCGAGGTGCTGCAGGAGTCGATCGACCGGTACACCGAGGAGACCGGGGTGAAGGTCGACCTCGAGGTCATCCCGTGGTCCGACCTCTACAACCGCATCCTCACCGCCGTCTCGAGCGGCGAGGGCCCCGACGTGCTCAACATCGGCAACACCTGGGCGGTGTCGCTGCAGTCCAGCGGCGCGTTCGTGCCCTGGGAGGGCGACGCCCTCGAGGCCATCGGCGGCCAGGACCGCTTCGTGCAGTCCAGCTTCGCGACCGGCGGCGCCGAGGGCCAGGCCCCGACCTCCGTGCCGCTCTACGGCCTCGCGTACTCGCTGTACTACAACACGGCGATGTTCGAGGCCGCCGGCATCACCGAGCCGCCCGCCACGTGGGAGGAGTTCGTCGAGGACGCCAAGAAGCTGACGATCGACACCGACGGCGACGGGCAGATCGACCAGTGGGGCGTCACGATGGCGGGCTCGAGCATCTCGAACAACGCCCACCAGGCGTTCGTCCGCGGCCTGCAGAACGGCGGCGAGCTCTACAACGAGGACGGCGAGCCCGACTTCGGCAACGACGGCGTCGTCGCCGGCGTCAAGGAGTGGGTCGACCTGATGGCCGTCGACAAGGTCGTCTCGCCCTCCGACGCGGAGAGCGTCAACGGCTCCGACATGGCGGCGACCTTCGCCGACGGCCAGGCCGCGATGTTCTTCGACCAGGCCCCGACCGACAACCTCAAGAGCCGTGACTTCACCGACTACGCGGCCGCTCCGGTGCCGATGGAGTCCGCCGACGCCACCGGCCTCGAGGGCACGCAGAGCCACGTCGCCGGCATCAACATCAGCGTCTTCGAGAACAGCGACGACAAGGACGCCGCGATCGACTTCGTGAAGCACCTGACGAGCGACGACGAGCAGAAGTACCTCAACGAGTCGTTCGGCGCACTGCCCGTCGTCACGGCGGCGTACGACGACCCGGCGTTCCAGTCGGAGGCCATCAAGCTGAAGCAGGTCACGCTCGCCGACCACGCCCAGCCGATGCCCCTCTACCCCTCTGAAGGACAGATGGAGACCCTCGTCGGCACGGCGATCAAGGACCTCCTCGCGTCTGCAGCCCAGGGCCAGTCGGTCAGCGAGGACGACGTCAAGTCGGCCCTCGAGGACGCGGCCAGCCAGATGAGCTCGGGTCAGTAGCCCGTCCCACCGCCGCGCGCCGGGGCGGCCGGTCACCACGACCGGCCGCCCCGGCACCCGCACCCGAGAGGACCCTCATGACCGTCAACCTGCTGCCGCCCGCCCCCGCCGAGGAGGCGACCCCGCCCGACCGCCACCAGGCGGCGCCCCTCCAGCCCGCCCAGAAGCGCAAGGCGCACCGCTCGCCGCTCGCGTACTTCCTGGTCGCGCCCGCCGCCCTCGCCGAGCTGCTCGTCCACATCATCCCGATGGTGCTGGGCGTCTGGATCGCGTTCATCACGCTCAACCAGCTCAGCATCGCCAACTGGGTCAACGCGCCCTTCGTCGGCCTCCGCAACTTCGTCACGGCCCTCGACCCGAGCTCGCCGATCGCCGGCCAGCTCTACGGGGCCCTCGGTCGCACCCTGCTCTTCACCGTCATCGTCGTGGCCATCGCCTGGAGCATGGGCATGCTGGGAGCAGTGCTGCTCACCAGCTCGTTCAAGGGCCGCGGGATCCTCCGCACGCTCTTCCTCGTGCCCTACGCCCTGCCGTCCTACGTCGGGACGATCGCGTGGGCCTTCATGTTCAACCAGCGCGACGGAGCCATCAACCGGTTCCTGGTCGACGACCTGGGCATCCTCCAGGACCGCCCCTTCTGGCTGCTCGGCGGCAACTCGTTCTGGGCGATCGTCATCGTCACGGCCTGGCAGTTCTGGCCGTTCGCCTTCCTCATGCTCCTCGCCGCGCTGCAGAACATCCCGGGCGACGTCTACGAGGCCGCGAGCCTCGACGGCGCGAGCCTCTGGAAGCAGTTCACGCAGATCACGCTGCCCATGGTGAAGCCGGCCAACGCCGTGCTGCTGCTCATCATGAGCCTCTGGATCTTCAACCAGTTCAACGTGCCCTACGTGCTCTTCGGCCCGGCGTCGCCCGAGCAGGCGACGCTCATCTCGCCGCTGATCTACCAGCAGAGCTTCAACAACTGGAACTTCGGCCTCGGCGGCGCCATGAGCGTGATGCTCCTGATCGTCCTGCTGATCGCGTCGGCGTTCTACATCCGCATGGTTCTCCCGAAGGGACAGCACGATGATTGAGACCCGTGGCTTCAAGATCTTCCGGTTCTTCGGGCTGGCCTTCCTGTCGCTCGTCGTGGTCGTGCCGCTGTACGTGGTGCTGACGACGTCGATCAAGCCGCTCGCCGACGTCCAGGGGCTCTTCACCTGGATCCCGACGCGGGTCACACTCGAGCCGTACGTGCAGATCTGGCAGACCGTGCCGCTCGCGTCGTACTTCAAGAACAGCCTCATCGTCACGGTCTCGGCGACGGTGCTCTCGGTGGCCATGGCGGTGCTGGCGGCCTACTCGCTGGCCCGCCTGCGCTTCCGCGGGCAGCGGAGCTTCAGCCTCGTGGTGCTGTCGACCCAGATGTTCCCCGGCATCCTGTTCCTGCTGCCGCTCTTCCTCATCTTCGTGCAGATCCAGCGCACGGTCGGGGTCCAGCTGACGGGCAGCTACCTCGGGCTGATCATCACCTACATGACGTTCAGCCTGCCGTTCTCGATCTGGATGCTGACGGGCTACTTCGCCTCCATCCCGAAGGAGCTCGAGGAGGCGTCGATGATCGACGGGACGGGACGCCTCGGCGCGCTCTTCCGCGTCATCATCCCCGTCGCGAAGCCCGGCATCATCGCGGTCGCCGTCTACGCCTTCATCACGGCGTGGGGCGAGGTGCTCTTCGCCTCGGTGCTGACCAGCAAGGACACGCGGACCCTGTCGATCGGCCTCCGCGCGTACGCGTCGCAGCAGGACGTCTACTGGAACCAGTTGATGGCCGCGTCGGTGGTCGTCTCGCTGCCCGTGCTGATCGGCTTCATGCTCGTGCAGAAGCACCTGATCACGGGGCTCTCCTCGGGCGCGGTCAAGTGACCCGGCCGGGAGGCGCCGCCCCGGTCGTCACGGCCGGGGCGGCCCGCCCCGCCGCCGCCGTGGGCGCCGGAGGCACCTCCCGGCCCGGGCGCGTCCGCGTCGGCATCGTGGGCGGCGGCTTCATGGCCCGCGTCCACGCCGCCGCCGCCCGCACCGCCGGTGCCGAGGTCGTGGCCCTCGCGTCGTCGACCCCGGAGAGCGCCGCCCGTGCGGCGGCCTCGCTCCGCGTCGCCCGGGCGCACGCGTCGGTCGCCGACCTCGTCGACGACCCCGCCGTCGACGTCGTGCACGTCTGCTCGCCGAACGCCAGCCACGCCCCGGTCGCGCTCGCCGCGCTCCGGGCCGGCAAGCACGTCGTCTGCGAGAAGCCCCTGGCGACGACGAGCCAGGAGGGGGAGGCGCTGGTCGCCGCCGCCTCCGCCGCGGGCCGCGTCGCCGCGGTGCCCTTCGTCTACCGCTACCACGCGATGGTCCGGGAGGCGCGGGCCCGGATCGCGCGCGGCGACACCGGCCGGGTGCTGAGCGTCCGGGGGAGCTACCTGCAGGACTGGCTGCTCGAGAGCGACGACGTCGACTGGCGCGTCGACTCGGCCGCCGGGGGCCCGTCGCGGGCCTTCGCCGACATCGGCAGCCACCTCGTCGACCTCCTCGAGTTCGTGCTCGGCGACGCCGGCCGCCTCGTGCGCCTGTCGTCGACGACCACGACCGTGCACCGCGAACGCGGCGGCCGGCCCGTCGACACCGAGGACGAGGCCGCCGTCGTCTTCGAGACCGCGGGGGGAGCCATCGGCACCCTCTTCGTGTCGCAGGTCGCGCCGGGGCGCAAGAACCGCCTCCTCCTCGACGTCGCGGGCACGGTCGAGAGCCTCGAGTTCTCGCAGGAGGAGCCCGAGACCCTGTGGGTCGGCCGTCGCCGCGGCACCGAGGTGCTGGCCCGCGACGCGGCGGCCCTGTCGCCCGACGCCGCGCGCCTGTCGATCGTGCCCGCGGGCCACCCGCTCGGCTACGTGGACGCCTTCGCGGCGTTCGTCGCCGACGTCTACGACGCGGTCGACGGCGGCACGCCCGAGGGGCTGCCGACCTTCGACGACGGCCTCCGGGCCATCCGCGTCACCGAGGGCGTCCTGGCCGCCGCGGCCGGGCGCCGGTGGGTCGACGTGCCCTGACGCGACCGCGCCCCCTGCCATGCTGGCGGGGACGCACGCTCGGCACCCGCGCCTCCGCCCGCCCTGCCGGCCCGCACCAGCGCCGCCGCCGCACCACCCGCGCCGCCGCACCGCCCGCACCGCCGCACCGCCCGCCCCGCCGCACCACCCGCACCGCCGCACCACCCGCACCGCCGCACCGCCCGCCCCGCCCGGAGAGGACCCCATGAGCGAGAGCTCCCGCCCCGTCACCCTGTTCACCGGCCAGTGGGCCGACCTGCCCCTCGAGGAGGTCGCGGCGCTCGCCGCGGGCTGGGGCTACGACGGCCTCGAGATCGCGGCCTCCGGCGACCACCTCGACCTCGAGCGGGCCGACCAGGACGACGCCTACCTCCGCTCGCGCCTCGACGTGCTCGACCGCCACGGCCTGCGCGTCTGGGCGATCTCGAACCACCTCACGGGCCAGGCGGTCTGCGACGACCCGATCGACTTCCGCCACCAGGCGATCCTGCGGCCGTCGACCTGGGGCGACGGCGACCCGGAGGGCGTGCGGCAGCGCGCCGCGGAGGACATGAAGCGGGCGGCCCGCGTCGCCCGCAAGATGGGCGTCGACACCGTCGTCGGCTTCACCGGCTCGGCGATCTGGCCGTACGTCGCGATGTTCCCGCCCGTGCCCGCCAGCGTCATCGACGCCGGCTACGAGGACTTCGCCACGCGCTGGAACCCCATCCTCGACGTGTTCGACGCCGAGGGGGTGCGGTTCGCGCACGAGGTGCACCCGAGCGAGATCGCCTACGACCACTGGACGAGCGTGCGCACGCTCGAGGCCATCGAGCACCGCGAGGCCTTCGGTTTCAACTGGGACCCGTCGCACATGCTCTGGCAGGGCGTCGACGTCGTCGGCTTCATCACCGACTTCGCGTCGCGGATCTACCACGTCGACTGCAAGGACACGCGCGTGCGCCCCGCGACGGGCCGCTCGGGCGTGCTCGGCTCGCACCTGCCGTGGGGCGACCCGCGCCGCGGCTGGGACTTCGTGTCGACCGGGCACGGCGACGTGCCCTGGGAGGACGCCTTCCGCGCCCTCGACGCCGTCGGCTACGACGGCCCCATCTCGATCGAGTGGGAGGACGCCGGCATGGACCGCCTGCACGGCGCCCCGGAGGCCCTGGCCCACGTGCGCTCGCTGCTCTGGCCCCGGCCCACCGCCTCCTTCGACGCCGCGTTCTCGAACCAGTAGCAGGGAGAGCGACCCGTGCCCCGACTCCTCCTCCCCGGCCAGACCAGCCGGCTCCTCGTCGTCGACGCCGTCACCGGCGAGGCCGAGGTCGCCTTCCGCAGCGGGCGCGTGCTCGTCGAGTCCCCGAACTGGAGCCCCGACGGCCGCTGGCTCGTCGTCAACGGCGACGGCCTGCTCTGGCGCCTGCCGGCCGACGCCCGCGACGCCGACGAGACCGACCTCGTGCCCGTGCCGCTCGGCGACGTGCCCGAGATCAACAACGACCACGTGATCGCGCCCGACCAGCGCACCGTCGTGGTGAGCGCGCGCGACGGGCACCTGTACGAGGTGCCGTGGGCCGGGGTCGGGCCGGGCGCGAGCGCCCGACGAGTGACGCGCGACCACCCTCCGGGCAGGAACCACAAGAACTACCTGCACGGCGTCTCGCCCGACGGCACGCAGCTCAGCGTGGTCGTCGGCGCCCTGCCGGCGCCGGTCGACGACCCCGACGGCGAGGAGGCGCGGGCCGGCTGGCGGACCGACGTCGCCCTGGTCTCCGTGGCCGACGGCACCGCGACCGCCGTCACCGCCGACGAGCACCCCGACGACGGCCCCGAGTTCTCGCCCGACGGCCGGTGGCTGTGGTGGAACTCGGAGCGCGCCTCCGGCGGCGTCGCCGGGCACGCCCAGCTCTTCCGGGCCGCGCGCGACGGCGGCGACCTCGTGCAGGTCACCGACGACGAGCGGGTGAACTGGTTCCCCCACCCCTCGCCCGACGGCCGCACGCTGCTCTGGCTGGCCTACGAGCCGGGCACGACGGGGCACCCGGCCGACCGCGACGTCGAGCTGCGGACGATGCCGCTCGGCGACGACGGGCTGCCCGTGCCGGGCGCCGAGCCGCGCACCCTGCGGGCGTTGCAGGGCGGCCAGGGCACGGTCAACGTGCCGTGCTGGGCGCCCGACTCGCGGCGCTTCGCCTGCGCGGACTACCCGCGGGGCTGAGCGGAGGGGCGGTGACCGTTGGCCACGCGTCAGTGCCTCCCGGACGTGACCCCGGTGAGACCCCGGTGCGCCGCCGATGAGACCCCTGTGAGCAGTGCACGGCTCACGCATGGCGCCACCACAGCCGCCTCATAGGAATCCCTAGATACTGGGGAGGGTGACCACTTCGACCCCCGCCACCGCAGCCGCCCCGAGACTCACCCGGGCCGACGGATCGCCCCTCCGCGTCCTCGTCGTCGACGACGAGGCCAGCCTCACCGACCTGCTCTCGATGGCGCTCCGCTACGAGGGGTACGACGTGAAGGCGGCCGCCGACGGGCAGGGCGCGCTCGCCCTCGCCCGCGAGTTCCAGCCCGACGCCATCGTCCTCGACTGGATGCTGCCCGACATCGACGGCATCCAGGTGCTCGGCCGGCTCCGTCAGGGCGGCGACGACACCCCCATCCTCTTCCTCACGGCGAAGGACAGCGTCGAGGACCGCGTCTCGGGGCTCACGGCGGGCGGCGACGACTACGTCACGAAGCCCTTCTCCCTCGAGGAGGTCGTCGCCCGGCTGCGCGGCCTGATCCGCCGCTCCGCCTCCGCGATCAGCGAGCACGGCGACTCGCGGATCGTGGTGGGCGACCTCGTCCTCGACGAGGAGAGCTACGAGGTGTCGCGCGCCGGCCGCGAGGTCGAGCTGACCGCGACCGAGTTCGAGCTGCTGCGCTTCCTGATGCGCAACCCGCGTCGCGTGCTGAGCAAGGCGCAGATCCTCGACCGGGTCTGGAGCTACGACTTCGGCGGCAAGTCCAGCGTCGTCGAGATCTACATCTCGTACCTGCGCAAGAAGATCGACGCGGGCGAGGAGCCCATGATCCACACCGTGCGCGGCGTCGGCTACGTCATCAAGCCCACGTCGTGAGCGACGCGCTGCCCGCCCGGGTCGGCGGGCGGCTACGGGGGGCCCTCGGTCGGGTCCCCGCCCCCGGGGCCCCGCTGACGCTCCGCAACCGGCTGATCCTGAGCATCGTCGCGCTCGTCGTGCTGCTCACGGTCGTGATCGGGGCGGTGAGCGTCGTCGCCCTGCGCGGGTCGCTGATGAACCAGCTCGACGCCGACCTGTCGCAGGCCGTGCAGCGCGCGGTCGCCGGGTCGGGGCCGGGCACGGGCGGCCGCCCGACGGTCTCGCCCGACTACGAGGACCTCAGCGGGCCCCGTCAGGCTCCCGGCACCTTCACCGCCCTCCTCCAGGGCGACAGCGTCGTGCAGGTGCACATCGACGACGACGGCCAGGTCACGACGCAGACGAGCACCTCCGACGACACGGCGGTGCAGCGGGTGGCGCAGTCGGCCGTGCCGGTCACCGCCGACCTCGGCGGCGACCTCGGCAGCTACCGCCTGCAGGCCGTGCCCGTGCAGATCCGGACGAGCTCCGCCTCCGTCAGCACGGTCGTCGCGGCCACGCTGGTGGTGGGCCTGCCGACCGACACCGTGTCGCGCACGGTCACCAGCCTCGTCACGATCATCGCGCTGGTCACGCTCGTCGGGCTCGCCCTCGCGGTCGTCATCGCCTACGGCGTCGTCAGGTACGCCCTCCGCCCGCTCGAGCGGATGACCGACACGGCCCTCCGCGTCGCCGAGCTGCCGCTCGACCGCGGCGAGGTCGCCCTCGCCGAGCGCGTCGCCGAGCCCGACGCCGACGTCCGCACCGAGGTCGGCCGCGTCGGCGCGGCCTTCAACCGCATGCTCGGCCACGTGGCCGGAGCGCTGGAGTCGCGTCAGCAGAGCGAGAACAAGGTGCGGCAGTTCGTCGCCGACGCCTCGCACGAGCTCCGAACCCCGCTCGCGTCGGTGCGCGGCTACGCCGAGCTCACCCGGCGCATGGGCACCGATCTGCCGCCGGACGTCGTCTACGCGATGGGCCGGATCGAGTCGGAGGCCGTCCGCATGACCTCGCTCGTCGAGGACCTCCTCCTGCTCGCACGCCTCGACGAGGGCCGCGACCTGGTGGTCGGCGACGTCGACCTGACGCGCGTCGTGCTCGACGCCGTCAACGACGCCCACGTCGCCAGCGACTCGCACCCCGTCGACCTCGACCTGCCCGACCGGCCGGTCGTCGTGCCGGGCGACGCCATGCGCCTCCACCAGATCGTCGCCAACCTGCTGACCAACGCCCGCACCCACACCCCCGACGGCACGAGGGTGCACGTCGCGCTCGGCGTCGACCCGTCGGGCCGTCAGGCGCTCGTCACGGTGGCCGACGAGGGCCCCGGAATCGAGCCGAGCGTGCTGCCGGTGCTCTTCGAGCGGTTCGCGCGCGCCGACAGCTCGCGGTCGCGCACGGCCGGGTCGACCGGCCTCGGCCTCGCCATCGTCGAGGCGGTCGTGCACGCCCACGGCGGGCACGTCTCGGTCGAGAGCAGCCCGGCGGGCGCGGTCTTCACGGTGCGCCTGCCGCTCGAGGAGCCGACGGAGCCCGGCGCGGCGGCGACGACGTCGCGGGCGGCGGGGCCGGCGAGCGGCGCCGGGCCGGCGCAGGGCCCCGGGCAGGGCGAGGAGGCCCGACTTGCGCGAGCGTGAGTCGTGCGTCTACTCTGTACCCAGCCCAAGACCGCCGGTTGTCATCGCCTGCGCTCAGCCTCGCTGAGACAGACGGAGACCGAAGGTTCTCGAGAGAGAGCGACCAGCGCAGGTGTGTGAAGTCGTTCCTCTTCTCGAAGAGACTCAGCTCCGTGCGCCCGCGCCGGAGCTTTTTTCTTTGCCCCGGCACCGATCTCGGTGTCGTGGGCCTCGAGGTCCCGGGGGCTGCCGGCACACCCACGTTTAGGAGAGCCATGGCGAACAAGGAAGCATCGGTCGCCGAGCTCACGGAGAACTTCCGTGGCTCGACCGCCGTCCTGCTCACCGAGTACCGCGGTCTCACTGTCGCTGAGCTCAAGGAGCTCCGCAAGTCCATCAGTGCAGACGCGACGTACGCCGTGGTGAAGAACACGCTCAGCAAGATCGCGGCCAACAACGCCGGAATCAGCTCGTTCGACGACGAACTCGTCGGGCCTTCTGCGATCGCCTTCGTGCACGGTGACCCTGTCACCGTCGCCAAGAGCCTGCGTGACTTCGCCAAGGCACACCCCGCTCTGATCGTGAAGAACGGTTACTTCGACGGTAACCCTCTCTCGGCAGACGAGGTCAACAAGCTCGCCGATCTCGAGTCGCGGGAGGTGCTGCTGGGCAAGCTGGCCGGCGCCTTCAAGGCTTCGCTCTTCGGTGCTGCTTACCTGTTCCAGGCTCCGCTCTCGCAGGCCGTCCGCACGGTCGAGGCGCTGCGCGCGAAGCAGGACGCCGACAGCTAACAGCTGTCGTCGCAACCACCACCACTTCAAGAACACAACAAGGAGAACACCATGGCGAAGCTCACGCAGGACGAACTGATCGAGGCCTTCAAGGAGCTCACGCTCATCGAGCTCAGCGAGTTCGTGAAGAAGTTCGAAGAGGTCTTCGAGGTCACCGCTGCGGCCCCCGTCGCCGCCGCCGGTGCCGCCGGCCCCGCCGCCGCTGCCGAAGAGGTCGAGGAGAAGGACTCCTTCGACGTCGTCCTCGACTCGGTCGGCGACAAGAAGATCCAGGTCATCAAGGAGGTCCGCGCGCTCACGAGCCTCGGCCTCGGCGAGGCCAAGGCCGTCGTCGACGGTGCGCCCAGCACCGTCCTCGAGGGCGCCAACAAGGAGACCGCCGAGAAGGCGAAGGCTCAGCTCGAGGCTGCCGGCGCCACCGTCACCCTCAAGTAGTCGGCGGGGCCCGCGGCCCCACCGCTCCTGCACCACAGCAGAAGGCGTCGCCCCCTCGGGGCGGCGCCTTCCGCCGTTCCCGGGGGCACTGCGGCGGCACCCGGGGCCGCCTCGCGAGCCGAGCGGCCGGGAGGGCTAGGAGGCGCGGCCCACGACGGAGTGCCGACGCCCGTACCCGAGGTACACCGCGGTGCCCACGACCATCCAGAGCGCGAAGGCGACCCAGGTGACCCAGCCGAGCGTCACCATGAGCAGCACGCACGCGGCGAACCCGAGCACCGGCACGACCGGGTAGAGCGGCACGCGGAACGTGCGGTCGAGCTCGGGCCGGTTGCGTCGCAGCCAGACGACCGACACGTTGACCAGCGCGAACGCGAAGAGCGTGCCGATGCTCGTGGCGTCGGCCAGCGCGCCGAGCGGCACGAGGGCCGCGGTGAGGGCGACCGCCCCGCCGACGATCAGCGTGCCCGCCACGGGCGTGCGCGTGCGCGGCGAGACGCGGCCCAGCACGCGCGGCACGAGGCCGTCACGGGCCATGGCCACGAAGATCCGGGTCTGGCCGTAGAGCACCGTCAGCACGACGCTGGCGATGGCGGCCACGGCCGTCACGGCGAACAGGAAGGCCACCCACGGCTGCCCCGTGATGTCGGCCACGATCGTCACGAGGGTCGCCTCGCCGTCGGTGAACTCCGTCCACGGCCGCGCGCCGATCGCCGCGACCGCCACGAGCACGTAGAGCACGGTGATGATCACGATCGAGGCGATGATCGCCCGGGGCAGGTCGCGCCGGGCGTCGCGGGCCTCCTCGCCGGCCGTCGAGGCCGCGTCGAAGCCGATGTAGGAGAAGAACAGGCGGGAGGCGGCGGCCGAGACCCCCGCCGCGCCCATCGGGGCGAGGGGCTCGAAGTTGCCCGAGCGGAACGCCGAGAACGCCACGACGACGAAGAAGACCAGCAGCCCGACCTTGACCACGACGAGGACGGTGTTGACCCAGGCCCCCTCGCGGGCGCCGGGCAGCAGCACGACGGTGGCGAGCAGCACGAGCACGGCCGCGGGCAGGTTGAGCAGGCCGCCGGCCCCGGGCGGGTCGGCCAGGGCGGCCGGCAGGGCGAGGCCGACCACGTCGAGCGCCTCGTTCACGTACTGGCCGGCCCCGACGGCCACCGCGGCCACCGACACGGCGTACTCGAGCACGAGGCACCAGCCGCAGACCCAGGCCAGGCCCTCGCCGAGCGTCGCGTAGGCGTAGCTGTAGCTCGACCCGGAGACGGGCACGCTGCCGGCCATCTCGGCGTACGAGAGGGCGGAGAGCAGCGCCGCGACGCCGGCGAGCACGAAGGCCATCCAGACGGCGGGGCCGGCCAGGGGCACGGCGGTGCCGAGCACGACGAGGATGCCCGTGCCGAGCGTCGCGCCGATGCTGATCGCGGTCAGGTGCCAGACGCCGAGGGTGCGTCGGAGCGCCGGCTGGCCCGAGGCCCCCTGGTCGTCGGCGAACGACTCCAGGGGCTTCCGGCGGCGCAGCTGGACGCCCAGCGAGGGGCGGACGGAGGGCGCGGGGGAGGAGGGGGTGACGTCGTCAGGCACCCGCGAGAGGTTACCGCACGGCCGGCCCGCGCCTCCCGCGCCCGGTCACGGCCCGACCGGTCCCGCTCGGGCCGATCCGCGCCTCCGGAGGTCAGTCCGCCTCGACGTCCAGCCCGAGCTGTCGCACCCGCGCCATCGCCTCCCGGCGCGACGTGGCCTGCAGCTTGCGGTAGATGCTCCGCACGTGGCTCTTCACCGTGTTGACGGAGATGTAGAGCTGGTTGCCGATCTGGCCGAGGGTCTGGCCGGTGGCCAGGTGCCGGACGATCACGAGCTCGCGGTCGCTGAGCGGCTCGGCCAGCTCGTCGACCGCGTCGCCGGTGGCGCCGCGCAGGCGGTCGAGGGCCCCCTGGATCACGTCGGGCTGGTCGCGCTGCGCCGCCCGCGACGAGAGGTGGTCGAGCGTCTGCACGGGCAGGGTCGCGAACGGCCAGAGCGAGCCCATCCGCGCGACGGAGAGCAGGGCGCGGTCGAAGGCGATGTCGGCCCGGCCGGCGTCACCGGTCAGGGCGTGCGCCGCCGCCGCGATGGCGTGCACGTGGCCCATGGTCCGCTCGGTGTGCAGGTCGCCGAGGGCCAGGCAGCCCTCGAGGGCGTCGAGCGCCGCCTCGGGCTCGCCGGCCTGGAGGTGCACGAGGGCCAGCACGCGGCTCGGGCAGAGCACGTGGCGGTCGCTCGGCGCGAGCGGGGCGGCGAGGCGACGGGCCTCCTGCGGCTGGCCGAGGGCGCGCATCGTCTCGGCGCGCAGGGCGGCCACGGACGACGGCACGACGGGGTGGCCCGTGAAGCCCTGGGTCAGGCGGGTGATCCGCCCGAGGTGGTCGAGCAGCTCGATGTACCGCTGTTCGACGAGGCAGACGTGGGCCTCGGCGAGCCAGCCGAGCGCCTCCCAGTCGCTCCCGCGCGACGACTCGCGCACGGCGGCGACGATCTGCTCGACCTCGGCGAGCGGCCGGTCGCGCTCGAGGGCCACGTGCAGCCGGGTGATCTGCGCGAGCGCGCCGAACGAGCTGACCAGGAGGTCGGTGCCGGCGGCGAGCTGCTCCGCGTGGGCGACGTGCTCGTCGGCCACGGCGAAGTCGCCGAGCAGCATCGCGACGTAGGCGAGGGCCGAGAGGCACTCGACGCGCTCGGCGGTGCTGAGGTGCTCCTCGCCGAGGCCGGCGGCGAGGCCCAGGGCGAAGAGGGCCTGGTCGTACTCGCCGTAGTGGACGCGGATCAGCCCGAGCTGGAGGCTGAAGGAGGCGCTGAGGCCGATGCGGGCGCTGATCGCCTGCGCGAGGTCGGTCTCGATCATCGTGCGGGCGATCTCGAGGTGCTCGTGCGCGACGACGAAGTTGCCGAGGGTGCGCAGCGTGGCCGCGAGGTGGACGTGGTAGCCGGCCCGGACGTCGAGGCCCAGGGTCGGGTCGGCGTCGATGGCCTTGGCCACGCCGCGGAACCACGGCAGCGCGGCGCTGGCCGAGCGCGAGCCGACGGAGCGGTGGCTGGCCGCGAGGGCGAGCAGGATGCGGGGCCGGGAGCGCCACTCCTCCTCGGGGAAGGAGCGCACGGCCTCGCGGAGGCGGGCGCCCTGCACGGGCGCGATGCGGCTCCAGCCGTCCTCGATGGCGTCGAGGGACGCCCGGTGGTCGGTGAGCTGCAGCTCAGCGCTCGGGGGTGCGACGGACGTGTCGTCAGGCGTGTTCACGGGTCCTACCTCTGCCACATCGGGTAGTTCTCCGTCGGGTACGGAGAATGCGGCCACGGGGTGCGGTGAACCACCCCGGCGTCCATCCTAAACTGAGTGTTCTTCCTGGTCACTGCGAAAACGTCGGCCGACCCGAACTGGGGTGGGCAGAAAGGTCGTTCGTCGGCGTGGCGGGCCCTCAGGAGGCGGTGGTCCGGCGGTGTCGTCGGCACGGCGTACCGTGACGACATGAGCAGGACGAACTCGGTCGCCGCGGGCGGGGTCCGCGGCGGCGGCCGCATCTCGAGCGGCGACGCGCAGGCGCAGAAGGCCGCCAACGCCGCTGCACCGCGCATCCCCGACCTCTTCCGGCGCATCCGGGGCCTCTTCGAGCCGTACCGCCGGGCCCTCGTCGTCACGGTCGTGCTCGTGCTGATCGGGGCCGCGATCAGCGTGCTGCCCCCGCTCCTGACCAAGCAGGCGTTCGACCTCGGGCTCTTCCCCGCGGGCGGCCCCGACGTGCCCGTGCTGCTCGAGCTCGTGGGCGCCATGGTGCTGCTCTGGGTGCTGAGCGCGGGCATCGGCGTCTGGCAGACCTGGCTCACGGCGACGGTCGGCAACCAGGTGATGGGCGCCCTCCGCATCCGGCTCTTCGGCCACCTGCAGAGGATGGAGCTGGCGTTCTTCACGCGCACGAAGACGGGCGTCATCCAGTCCCGGCTGCAGAACGACGTCGGCGGCGTGGCCAACGTCCTCAGCAACACGATCTCGAGCGTCCTCGGCAACACCGTCACGGTCATCGCCGCGTTCGTCTCGATGCTCGTGCTGAGCTGGCAGATGACGGTCGTGACCGTCATCCTCCTGCCGCTCCTCGTCGTGGCCCAGCGTCGGGTGGGGCAGGTGCGGGCACGCATCGCCACCAAGACGCAGGAGTCCCTCTCCGACATGACCGCCATCACGCAGGAGGCGCTCAGCGTCAGCGGCATCCTGCTGGCGAAGAGCTTCAACCAGCAGCAGGCCGAGGTCGAGCGCTACTCGGCCGAGAACCGCACCCAGATCGGCCTGCAGGTGCGTCAGCAGATGAGCGGCCAGTGGTTCTTCGCCGTGGTCCAGATCTTCCTGTCGGTGATCCCCGCGCTGATCTACCTGGTGGCCGCCTGGCTCATCCTCCGCGACGTGCCCGTGACCGCCGGCACGATCGTCGCCTTCACCACCGTCCAGGCGCGCCTCACCTTCCCGCTGATGGGGCTGCTCCGAGTGGCCCTCGACCTGCAGACCTCGGGGGCGCTCTTCGCCCGCATCTTCGAGTACCTCGACCTGCAGCCGGCCATCACCGAGACGGGCACGCCGCGCCGCGTCGACCGCTCGGCTCTCGGCCGCGTCGAGTTCGACGACGTCGTGTTCAGCTACCCCGACGCCGAGCCGGGCCAGAAGACCCTCCGCGGGGTGAGCTTCGACATCGAGCCGGGGCAGTTCGCGGCCTTCGTCGGGCCGAGCGGGGCGGGCAAGACGACGGTGTCGTACCTCATCCCGCGGTTCTACGAGGCGTCGTCGGGGGCGGTGCGGTTCGCGGGCACCGACGTGCGCGAGCTCGACCAGGAGGACCTCGTGGCGAACATCGGCATCGTCAGCCAGGAGACGTACCTCTTCCACGCGACGATCGGCGACAACCTGCGCTACGCCCGCCCCGACGCCACCGACGAGCAGCTCGTCGCGGCCGCGCGGCAGGCGAACATCCACGAGACGATCGTGTCGTTCCCCGAGGGCTACGACACGGTCGTGGGGGAGCGCGGCTACCGCCTCTCCGGCGGCGAGAAGCAGCGCATCGCCATCGCGCGCGTCCTGCTCAAGGACCCGGCCGTGCTCGTGCTCGACGAGGCGACGAGCGCGCTCGACACGGTGAGCGAGCGCGTGGTGCAGCAGGCGCTCGACGCCGCCGCCCGAGGCCGCACGACGATCGCCATCGCCCACCGGCTCTCCACCGTGCGCGCGGCGGACGTCATCTTCGTCGTCGCGGCGGGCGAGGTCGTCGAGCGCGGCACGCACGACGAGCTCGTGCAGCGAGGCGGGGTGTACGCCGACCTCTACGGCCAGCAGGTCGCCTCGGTCGAGGCAGGTGCAGGCTCCGTCCCCGCCGGCGCAGCCGGGGGCGCGGCGGCGGGGACGGCCTAGGCGCGCGCTGCGAGCATCTGCTCCATCGCGTCGATGTCGCTCTCCTGGGTCATGATCATGCCCCGGGCGAAGTCGCCGACCTGACGGTCGTCGCTCCGGGCCAGCACGGCCTCGGCCATCTCGATGCCGCCCCGGTGGTGGGCGATCATCAGGGTCAGGAAGAGGCGCTCGGCATCGACGCCGTCGGCCGCGCGCAGCTCGGCCATCTGCTCGGGGGTCGCGAGGCCGGGCATCGGGTCGCCCGGGGTGTGCGACGGCGCCGACGAGCCGTCGGTGGGCGCCGCGCCGGCCGTGTGGTCGTGGTCGCCGTAGCTGCCGTCGAGGGTGGGCCGGGTCATCCACGTCATCGTGGGCTCCGTCGGCGCCTGCGAGTCGCCCCAGAGCTCGAGCCACGCGTACATCTGACCGGCCTGCTGAGACTGAGCCGTCGCGATGTCGTACGCGATCGTCCTGACGTCGTCCGAGTCGCTCCGGTCACGGACGGCCATCGCCATCTCGACCGCCTGCTCGTGGTGCACCTGCATGTCGCGCGAGAAGCCCGCCTCCACGCTGCGCTCGCCGGGCACGACCGGCGCCGGCGCGCTCAGGCGGCCCACGGCGACGCCGGCCACGAGCACGATCGCGAGGGCGAGCACCGCCGCGACCACGAGACGGAGCCGACGGGCCCCGGAGTCGCGGGGCGCGCCTCCCTGACCGGTCGCGTCGGAGCGCGTGGTGCCGTCGCCCGCGTCGGTCACGAGACCCGGCCGGGCCCGTCGACGCCTCCGCTGCACGCGGCACCGGGCTCTGGGGCGGCGCTGGACTTCCAGTACTTGGTGACGAAGTCGGCGACGGCCGGGTCGGCCGGGTCGTCGAAGGCGAGCTGGGCGCCCCAGGCGCTCACGTACATCGGGCTGTCCATGCCCTCGTACGGCGAGACCACGGAGTAGGTCGAGGGCGCCAGGTCGGTGACGGCGGCGATCTGGTCGTCCGTCACCTGTGCGGGGTCGTAGGTGAACCAGATCGCGCCGTGCTCGAGGTCGTGCACCGCGTTCTCGTTCGGCACCTGCTCGGTGTAGACGCCGCAGTTCATCCAGACGCCCGCGTGGTCGCCGCCGGCCGGCGGGGTCATCTCGTAGTCGACGGAGCCTGTGACGTGGTTCGCCGTCAGGTCGTCCCAGGTCTGCACGCCGGCGACGGTGATGTCGTCAGGGTCCTGACGGGGCTGGCCGCTCGTCACGACGAAGGTGACGAGCAGGGCGACGGCCGCGGCGCCCGCGACGGCCGCGATCGAGATGCCCACGACCCGGTTGCGCTTCTGGACGGCCTGCTGGCGCTTCAGCGCCGCGACCTTCTCCTGGCGGCGGGCGTCGCGCTGCTGCTTGACGCTGGGCTTGTTCTTGTCGGTGCTGGCCACGGTGCTGGTCCTCTGCGATGGGGGATCGGTGGTCGGGGGCGGTCCTCGTCGTGCGACGCCGGACGAGCTCGCCGCTCCGGCGCACGCTCGTCTCCGCGAGACCAGTCTGCGTGACGGAGGCCGGGAGCACGAGGGCCCCGGCGCGGCCGGGGCCGCGGACGGTCGTGGATGCGTCACCGACATTCTCCCCAGGCCCGTCTGGGAAGAGCGTCCACAGGGCGCGTGTCGGCGAGGCCCGTCCCCGCCGCCCGTCGTCCACCGTCACACGTCGGAGGGCCGCCGGTAGACTCGGGGGGCGGGTGAACCTCCCGCCCCCGACCCTCACCACAGGCCCCGCCCCGTGCGGCGGCCACCGATCCGCGAGCCCCACGACGGCGGCGGAGAACCCGGAGACGCCGTGAAGTACGCCGAGACCGTCCTCGACCTGGTGGGCGACACCCCGCTCGTCAAGCTGAACAAGGTGACCGAGGGCATCACGGCCACGGTGCTGGTCAAGGTCGAGTACCTCAACCCGGGCGGCTCCTCGAAGGACAGGATCGCGACGCGCATCGTCGACGCCGCCGAGCGCGACGGCCTGCTGAAGCCCGGCGGCACGATCGTCGAGCCGACGAGCGGCAACACCGGCGTCGGCCTCGCCCTCGTCGCGCAGCAGCGCGGCTACCGCTGCGTGTTCGTGCTGCCCGACAAGGTCGGCGACGACAAGCGCAACGTGCTCAAGGCCTACGGCGCCGAGATCGTCGTGACGCCGACGGCCGTCGAGCCCACCAGCCCCGAGTCGTACTACAGCGTCTCCGACCGGCTCGTCCGCGAGATCCCCGGCGCCTTCAAGCCGAACCAGTACGCCAACCCGGCCGGGCCGCAGAGCCACTACGAGACGACGGGCCCCGAGATCTGGCGCGACACCGAGGGGCTCGTGACCCACTTCGTCGCCGGCGTGGGCACGGGCGGCACCATCAGCGGCACCGGCCGGTACCTGAAGGAGGTCAGCGACGGCGCCGTCCAGATCATCGGCGCCGACCCCGAGGGCAGCGTCTACAGCGGCGGGACGGGCCGGCCGTACCTCGTGGAGGGCGTCGGCGAGGACTTCTGGCCCTCGGCCTACGACCCCAGCGTCGTCGACCGGATCATCGCCGCCTCCGACGCCCGCTCGTTCGAGCTCACGCGTCGGCTGGCCCGCGAGGAGGGCCTGCTCGTCGGCGGCTCGTCGGGCCTCGCCGTGGCTGCGGCCCTCGACGTCGCCCGCGACCTCGGGCCCGACGACGTCGTCGTCGTGCTGCTGCCCGACGGCGGCCGCGGCTACCTCGGCAAGATCTTCAACGACTCCTGGATGCGCGCCTACGGCTTCAGCGAGAGCGTCGACGGGCGCACCGTGCGCGACGTCCTCGCCGCGAAGGAGAGCGAGCTGCCCGACCTGGTGCACGCGCACCCCACCGACACCGTCCGCGACGTGGTCGGCATCATGTCGCGCTGGGGCGTCTCGCAGATGCCCGTCCTCACGGCCGAGCCTCCCGTCGTCATCGGCGAGGTCGTCGGCGCCGTCGAGGAGAAGGCGCTGCTCGAGCACGTCTTCACCGGGGCGGTCAGCATGGACGACACGCTCGACGGCGTCGTCGGGGCCGCCCTGCCGCTGATCGGCGTCAACGAGTCGCTGGCCGGGCTCCGGGCGTCGCTCGAGACCGCCGACGCCCTGCTCGTCACCGACGACGGCGCCCCCGTGGGCGTCGTCACCCGTCACGACGTGCTGGCCTTCCTCTCCGCCTAGGCCGCCGGCCCGCCCCGCCCGGGCTCGGGCGCCCCGCTCCCTCACCGACCTCCTGCTCACCCCGAAAGGCGCCCCATGAGCGACACCAGCTACGACCTCGGCTCCGCCGGCTTCTCCACCCGGGCGATCCACGCCGGCCAGCCCTTCGACCCCAGCACCGGCGCGGTCGTGCCGCCCATCTACCAGTCGTCGACCTTCGTGCAGGACGGCATCGGCGGGTTCCGCGGCGGCTACGAGTACGCGCGGTCGGCGAACCCGACCCGTGACTCCCTGCAGGAGCTCCTGGCCGCCCTCGAGGGCGGCACCGCGGCCTTCAGCTTCGCCTCCGGCCTGGCGGCCGAGGACGCCCTGCTCCGGTCGGTGCTGAAGCCCGGGTCGCGCATCGTGATGGGCAACGACGTCTACGGCGGGACGCACCGCCTCGTGAACCGGGTCTGGACCCCGTGGGGCGTCACGCTCGAGACGGCCGAGATGACCGACCTCGACGCGGTGCGCGCCGCCGTCCGCCCGGGAGAGACGGCCGTGCTCTGGGTCGAGACCCCCAGCAACCCGCTGATGAAGATCAGCGACATCGCGGCCCTCGCCGAGATCGGCCACGCGGCCGGCGCGCTCGTGGTGGTCGACAACACCTTCGCCTCGCCCTACCTCCAGCAGCCCCTCGCGCTGGGCGCCGACGTGGTCGTGCACTCGACGACGAAGTACATCGGCGGGCACTCCGACGTGGTCGGCGGGGCGCTCGTCGTGAAGGACGACGCCCTGGCCGAGGCGATCGGCTTCATCCAGTTCGGTGCCGGGGCGGTCTCGGCGCCCATGGAGGCGTGGCTGACGGTGCGCGGCATCAAGACCCTCGGCGTGCGCGTCGACCGGCACTCGTCGAACGGGCTGGCCCTCGCCCGGGCCCTCGAGGCGCACCCGGCGATCGACCGCGTCTACTACCCGGGCCTCGAGTCGCACCCCGGCCACGAGCTGGCGGCCCGCCAGATGACGGCCTTCGGCGGCATGATCTCGGTGTCGCTCGCCGCGGGCCCCGCGGCGGCCCGTCGCTTCGCCGAGTCGACGGAGCTCTTCCAGCTCGCCGAGTCGCTCGGCGGCGTCGAGTCGCTCATCGGGTACCCGACCGAGATGACCCACGCCTCCGTGCGCGGCACCGAGCTCGAGGTCCCCGACACCGTGGTGCGCCTCTCGGTCGGCATCGAGGACGTCGCCGACCTGCTCGCCGACGTCGAGCAGGCGCTCGACCGCAGCGCCTCCTGAGCACCTCGGCACCGGCCTAGGCTGGCCGAATGAGCGCCGTCGCCCCCTCCGCCGAGCGCGAGGGCGGCGTCCTCTCGCGGCGGTACCTGCTGGCGACCCTCGGCATGGTGGCGCTGATCGGCATCGCGGCCTTCGAGTCGCTGGCGGTCACGACCGTGATGCCGATCATCGCCCGCGAGCTCGACGGCGAGCAGCTGTACTCGCTCGCCTTCGCCGCCCCGTTGGCGACGGGGGTGGTCGGCATGGTGGTGGCCGGCAACTGGGCCGACCGCAGCGGGCCCCGGGTGGTGATCGTCGCCTCCGTGCTGGCCTTCGGGGTCGGCCTGGCCATCGTCGGCACGGCGCCCGACATGGTGGTGCTGCTCGCCGGGCGGCTCGTCCAGGGGCTCGGCTCCGGCGCCGTCATCGTCGGGCTCTACGTGATGGTCTCGCGGCTCTACCCGCCGGCGCTCCACCCGTCGATCTTCGCGGGGTTCGCTGCGGCCTGGGTCGTGCCGGGGCTCGTCGGTCCGGTGGTCGCGGGCACCGTGGCGGAGACCGTCGGCTGGCACTGGGTGTTCCTCGGCGCGCTCGTGCTCGCGGTGCCCGCCTTCCTCATGATCCTGCCGAGCCTCCGTCGGGTCGGCCCGCCGGTCGTCGCCCCGGGGGAGCCCCGCGTCTCGTGGAGCGTCGGCCGCATCGCGTGGTCGGGAGGAGCGGCGCTCGCCGTGCTGGCGCTCAACCTCCTCAGCGAGCTGCCCCTGGGGGCGGCCGCCCTCGTGGTCGTCGTGGCGGTCGCCGTGCTCGGCGTCGCGCTGCGGCCGCTGCTGCCCCGGGGCACGCTCCGGGCGGCCCCCGGCGTGCCCACCCTCGTGCTGCTCCGCGGCCTCGTGGGCGCCGCCTTCCTCGGCAGCGACGTCTACCTGCCCTACATGCTCTCGTCCGAGTACGGCTTCTCCGCCTCCGCGTCGGGCATCACCCTGACGCTCGGCGCCGTGGCCTGGGCCGGCGCGAGCTGGGCGCAGGGTCGGCTGGGTGCCCGCGTGCCGCAGCGGCGCGGCATCCGGATCGGCGTCGCGCTCGTCGTGGTCGGGGTGCTCTCGGCCGTGGCCTCGCCGCTCCTGCACCTGACGCCCGCCGTGGTCATCGTCGGGTGGTCGCTCGCGGGGGCGGGCATGGGGTTCATGTACCCCCGCTTCTCCGTCCTCGTGCTGCGGGGCTCGGGCGACGACGAGAAGGGCTTCAACAGCTCGGCGCTCACGATCGCCGACTCGTCGGGCTCCGCCGTGGCGCTCGCCGTCACCGGGGCGGCGTTCGTGCAGCTCGGCGGGGCCGCCGAGCCGACCGCGTTCGTGGCGTGCTTCACCGTCGCGCTCGCGGTGGCCCTGCTCGCCTTCGCGGTGACCGGGCGGGCCGTGCCGCGCGACGTGACCTGACCGGCCGCGGGCACCGCGCCTCCCCGTCCGGCGGTCGTCGTCGTCGGAGCAGCGCTGCATAATGGTCTCCGCGCGATGTGTACGGTCACATCGCCATCAGCGACGGAGCGACGTGAAACCTGAGACGGACAAGGTGCGCGCTCCCAACATCCGCGACGTCGCGGCACTGGCGGGGGTCTCGTACCAGACCGTCTCGAGGGTGCTGAACGACAGCCCGAGCATCCGGCCGGCCACGCGGCAGCGCGTGCTCGACGTCATCGAGCAGATCGGCTACCGCCCGAACCAGGCGGCCAGGGCCCTCGTCACGAGCCGCTCCCGGGCGATCGGCGTCCTCACGCTGCAGAACGTCCACTTCGGCCCGCAGACCATGGTGAACGCCATCGAGCTCGAGGCGCGCGCGGCCGGCTACCGGCTCAGCATCGCGAGCACGACGCGCGCCGACGACGACGTCCGGGCCAGCGTCGACCTGCTGACGAACCAGGCGGTGGAGGCGATCATCGTCATCGCCCCCCAGCGCAAGTTCTTCGACGTGCTCGACCAGCTCGACCTCGGCGTGCCGATCGTCGCCCTCGACAGCACGCGCCGCACCACGGCCCACAGCCTCTCGGTCGACCAGCACGCCGGGGCCCGCCTGGCCACCCGGCACCTGATCGACCTCGGCCACAAGCACATCGTCCACGTCGCCGGCCCACAGGACTGGATCGAGGCCGACGAGCGCATGCAGGGGTTCCTCTACGAGATGGGCGAGGCCGAGCTCTCGATCGAGCCGCCCATCCTCGGCGACCTCACCGCCGACTTCGGCTACCTCGCGGGCAAGGAGCTGCTGCGCCGCCGCGACTTCACGGCGGTCTTCTCGGCGAACGACCTCATGGCCGTCGGGCTGCTGCACGCGTTCCGCGAGGCCAGCGTCGACGTGCCGCGGGAGGTCAGCGTCGTGGGCTTCGACGACTCCCCGACGGCGGCGCACCTCTGGCCGCCGTTGACGACCGTGCGGCAGGACTTCGAGCTGATCGGGCGACGGGCCGTCGAGCTCGTCGTCTCCGAGCTCGAGGGCGGCACGGTCGTCGACCGCACGCTGGTCGCGCCCGAGCTGATCGTGCGCGGCTCCACGGCCCGCCCGTGGTTCCTCTGAGGGCACCGCGTCGACGCTCCGCCCCGACCGCCGACGTCGCCCGCCCGCGGCGGTCGTGACACCGTTGTCGGCCGACGGTGACGGACCCGGGGGAGTCGCGCCCCGCCTCCCTCGGACCGGCGCGGATAACGGAACGGCAACGGCATTTGACAGCGGCCATGAGCGGGTCTAGCTTTGCTCCAGTCGCGGTGTGAACGGTCACATCCGGTGTCACAGGAGCCAGGTCGTCAGACCCGGCCGCCAGGCCCGGACAGCGACGAGTCAGGACGAGCCCGCCGCACCCGAGAGGGGCGGTCGGCCGACGAAGAGGTCGAACGTGGAGGTCAGTGTGCCCAGTGCACCGAACACGATGAGCGGGATCCCCGGGGGTGCCGGCCGTGGCCGTTGACTCTCCCGTCATCCTCGAGATGCGCTCCATCACCAAGGAGTTCCCGGGCGTCAAGGCGCTCGACGACGTGTCGATGCAGGTGCGTGCCGGTGAGGTCCACGCGATCTGCGGCGAGAACGGCGCCGGCAAGTCGACGCTGATGAAGGTGCTGTCGGGCGTCTACCCGTACGGCAGCTACAGCGGCGACATCGTCTACCAGGGCGACGTCATGCGCTTCCGCGACATCCGCTCCAGCGAGTCGCAGGGCATCGTCATCATCCACCAGGAGCTGGCGCTCATCCCCGAGCTCTCGATCACCGAGAACATCTTCCTCGGCAACGAGCCGACGAAGTTCGGCGGAGCCATCGACTGGCGCGCGGCCAAGACCCGTGCCGTCGACCTGCTCGCCCGCGTGGGCCTCGGCGACGACCCCGACACGGCGATCAAGAACCTCGGCGTCGGCAAGCAGCAGCTGGTCGAGATCGCCAAGGCGCTGAACAAGAACGTGAAGCTGCTCATCCTCGACGAGCCCACCGCGGCGCTCAACGAGGCCGACTCGCAGCACCTGCTCGACCTCATCCGCGGCCTCAAGGGCCGCGGCATCTCGTCGATCATGATCAGCCACAAGCTCAACGAGATCGAGGCGATCGCCGACTCGATCACGATCATCCGCGACGGGAAGACGATCGAGACGCTCGACGTCAAGGCCGACGGCGTCAACGAGGACCGCATCATCCGCGGCATGGTCGGCCGCAACCTCGCGAGCCGCTTCCCCGACCGCACCCCGAAGATCGGCGAGGTCTTCT